>FQKF010018772.1_pt1 | contig 21341 bp, 16 predicted proteins | sample 1504521 | NCBI WGS metagenome assembly FQKF01 (sample SAMEA4475357, study PRJEB15587) | soil metagenome | biome: Soil; feature: Field | place: India | collected 2015-03-11 | depth 0 m
CGCTCTCAGATAGGCATACCGCTGGTAGAGGATCTTGAGATGCCCAAAATCATACGGTCCATACTTCACAGGGCTTGAGAGAATGACAAGAAGCCGTATCTTCTGGTCTTTGGAAAGCATCCATACTGGCGCCCGATAGTGATAAAAACTCCCCTGCTGAATACCAAAGACACCAGGTCCCCATTCGGCTGTATTGAGATAGAGTTCAAGGATACGCTTTTTGGGAAGCACCACCTCCATCTCCAGGGCAATGAGAAGCTCAAGATACTTGCGAAGATAGCTCTTGCCTGGCCAGAGAAAAAGGGTTCTAGCAAGCTGCTGGGTGATGGTACTCCCCCCATAAAAGGGCTTGCGAAGCTTCATGTTTCGCTCAAATGCCCGTTTCATCGCCTGCCACTCCACCCCATGATGGCGATAAAACCCATCATCCTCAAGGGCGATCACCATCGTTCTGATATCCCCCGGTATCTCCTTGAGGGGAAGATAGACGATAGGATACACCCGTTGCCGGCTCACCCACTGCCGATAGAGCATAATCCCCGTTATCGGAGGGTTCACAAAACGCACCACCACAAGAAGAAAAAACACCACCCCTAAAAAAAGAACATGGAGAATCACTAACCACCTGATCACCCCTCCTATGAAAACCCACCAGGCTGATGAATCCCGCTCGCTCATGATTTTGCCTCACTCCAGTTTTTCCCGATACCTATATCCACTTTGAGAGGCACACGAAGAGAAAGGGCATTCTCCATCTCGTTTTTCACAAGGGATACAAGTGTCTCCTTTTCCTCCTCAGGGAACTCAAACACCAGTTCATCATGGATCTGGAGAAGAAGCCTTGCCTGAAGTCTGTCTCTCACAAGGGCATTATCCACCCGAATCATGGCAATCTTGATGAGGTCAGCGGCACTTCCCTGGATTTTGCTATTGATAGCCATACGCTCAGAACCATCCAGCCCCCCTTTGGGGTTTCGCTTTCTCCCCTTGAGCTCAGGAAACCTTCGAAAACGCCCAGAAATGGTTCTCACCATCCCCGTCTGATAAGCCTCCTCAAGCGTACTCTCAATGAAATCCTTCACCTTCGGAAAAGAAGCAAAATACGACTCAATAAACTGTCTTGCCTCACTCACTGGAATACCAAGCTGCTGAGAAAGCCCGTACGCCTGAAGCCCGTAGATAATCCCAAAGTTCACCGACTTTGCTTTGCGTCTCATCTCTTCTGTCACCGAGGCTTCATCACACCCAAAAAGCAGTGCCGCCGTATGGGTATGCACATCCTGCTCCCGTTTGAAAGCCTCCATCATCGCCTCATCCCCGGAGAAATGAGCCAGGATCCGCAGTTCCACCTGCGAATAGTCCGCACTGAGAAGAAGCCAGTCCTTTTCAGGGACAAAAGCCCGCCTGATAGCCTTGCCCCACTCATCCCGCACGGGAATATTCTGCAGATTGGGATCGCTTGAGGATAGCCTTCCTGTGGCTGTAATGGTCTGATTGAAATGGGTATGTACCCGACCCGTCACCGGATTCACCAGTTCTGGCAGAGCTTCAACATAGGTAGAAAGCAACTTGGCAAAGGTACGATACTCCACGATAGCCGCTGGAAGAGGATGAACTTGAGACAGGGCCGTCAACACTTCTTCATCGGTAGAGAGTTTTCCCTTTTCGGTTTTTTTGACAGGGGGAAGCCCGAGTTCCTCAAAAAGCACCTTTGAGAGTTGCTGGGAGGATTGAATGTTAAAGGAATGCCCTGCTAAGTGATAAATGGTCTTTTCAAGTTCACTCATCTTCTCACGAAAGAGCTTAGAGAGAGCCTCAAAGTGTTCTCTATCCACCCGTATCCCCTGATACTCCATTTTGGCCAAAACAGGAATAAGGGGAATCTCGATATCATACAAAACATGAGAAAGGCCATTTTTCTCTATCTCTGGTTTCAAAATCCGGTAGAGTCTCAGAGCCGCATCCACATCACTTCCCGCATAAAAAACAAGCCTCTCCGGGGTAACCTGAAGAATATCCTCTCCCTTCGTTTCAAAAAGATCAGCATACTCCATCTTCTCCATCCCGAGATACTCCCGACAGAGGCTCTCAAGGTTGAAGTGAGTCCGTGTCGAAGAGAGAAGATACGCCGCCATCATGGTATCAAAGGCTATACCCCGTAGTTCTATCCCCCTATGCCAGAACATCTCATACTCAAACTTGAGATTCTGCCCAATCTTGGCAAGAGAAGCATCCTCAAGAAGAGGCTTCAAAAAGGCAAGTATCTCCGTCTCGTCCCAAGGTTGACCCATGGCATAAGCCCCGGGCACCACAAAAGCCTCTCCCTCCTCAAAACAAAAGGCGATGGTGGCAATTTTTGCTGTGTAGGGATCAAGAGAGGTGGTTTCTATATCGAGAGACACCTCTTTTTTGCTCTTGATTTTCTGAACGAGTGTATCCAGTCCCTCTCGAGTGGTTATCGCTGTATAGGTGCCTGTCAACCGAGAAGAAACAAAAAGAGAGGAAGCGTCCTCCCCCTTGAGTTCTGTGAGAAGAGAAGGAAGTTGATATTCTACAAGGAGCCTTTCAGCCTCCGGGGTCAAACGAAAGGAAGAAAGGGCAAGAAAATCCTCCTTCAAAGGAACGTCTCTCTTTACCGTGGCTAACATCTTGGAGAGAAAAGCCTCCTTTCGACTGGCTTCAAGTTTAGTTCGCATAGCGGGTGTAAGCTTGTCTAAATTCTCATAAATGGCCTCGAGTGTCCCAAAGCGTCTGAGAAGTTCCACTGCCCCCTTCTCTCCGATGCCCTTGACCCCAGGAATATTATCCGAGGTATCTCCCACAATGGCCAGATAGTCCGGTATCTGCTCCGGATATACCCCCACCTCTTCAAGAACCTTCTCCCTATCGACAAGATGAATCCCTTCTATCCCTTTTTGAGGGCGAAGGGCATACACCCCATCCCCCACTAACTGGAGAAGATCCTTGTCAGAGGAAACAAGATACACCTGGTGGGTTTGACGGTATTTTTCTGCCACCGTGGCGAGAATATCATCCGCTTCATAGTTTTCCTCTTCAATGACCTTTATCCCGAGGGCTTCCAGAACCTCAATCACCCAGGGAATCTGGGCTTTGAGATCAGGAGGAGTCTGCTGACGCTGGGCTTTGTATTCAGGATAGAGTTCAGAACGAAAGGTCTTTCTGGAAACATCAAAGGCCACTATCATCCCTTCTGGTTGATGAAGTTTCCAGGCTTGAAGAATCATCCTGAGAGTCCCATATAACGCCGAAACGTTCTGGTTTTTTTTGTTGATCAGGGGATTACGAATAAAGGCAAAAAAAGAACGATAGACCAGCCCACTTCCATCTACGAGAAGAATAGGTTTTGCCATAGACTCTCCTTCATCGTTTATTATAACCAGAAGAAGCTTCACTTGCAAGTTTTCTCCCAAAAAAATTTGACAAACCATTCAAAATAAGGTATAATAACATCCCTTATCCTGGCGCCAAGGAGGAGATATGGGTATTGATATAAAGAAGCTTTTAGCCTTTGATGGCAACAAATACGAGGCCTGTGTGGCCATGATGAAGTACGCCAAGTATCTTGCTCAGAAAAACGAAAACTCCCTTGAGATCCCCGTTTCCAAGCACAGAAAAGAAAAGGTCACTGTCGTGGCCATCAATGATTTTCTGAATGGTGTCTTTACCTACGAGTTTGATCCAAACGCTTCCAAAGACGAAAAATAGTGTCAAAACCATTTGTCCTTGCCATTGTCGGACCCACTGCCTCAGGCAAGAGTGAGATAGCCTTTGAACTTGCCCGTCAGATAGACGGGGAGATTGTCTCGTGTGATTCTGTTCAGGTGTATCGGGGTCTTGACATAGGTTCGGCCAAACCCCCACAAACCTGGCGAAGTCAGATTCCTCATCACTGTATTGACCTCTATGATCCTGTTATCCGTGTGAGTGCTGGCCTTTACAAACAGGTGGCAGAAGCCGCTATACAGGACATCTGGAAACGAGGCAAAATCCCCATTGTGGTAGGAGGAACCGGGCTTTATTTCAATGCCCTCTTTTATGGTCTCTTTGAAGGTCCCCCTGCCAACCAGGAGAAACGACTTTTTTATCAAAGTCTTTCCCTTGAAGAACTGCGTCAGAGAGTAGAGAATACTGATCCAGAATGGTTCAGCCAGAACCAGACAAAAGACCGCCGAAGACTTGTCCGTGTTCTTGAGGTTTTTGACCTCACAGGAGAGAAACTCTCTTCCCTTCAGAAGAAAAACAAACGCCTTGACGTAGAATGGCACATCCTTGCCCCCTACTGGCCAAGAGAAACGCTTTATAACCGTATCAACGAAAGGGTTCTGCATATGATAGCCATGGGACTCATTGATGAGACCATCCACCTCCGCCGCCAGTGGGGAAAAGAAGCCTATGGGCTTCAGTCCTTGGGATACAAGCAAGTAGGGGAATACCTTGATGGAATCTATGACAAAGAAACCATGATCGCTACTATTCAACAAGAAACCCGTCGTTATGCTAAACGCCAGCTCACCTGGTTTCGAAAAAACCGCGCCATACGCTGGTTTTCTCCTGAGTCCTTTTCTTCTCTTCTCAGGGAGACCATCGGCTGGATAGAGGCTCAGCCACGAGAAGGGATGATAACCTACACCGAAGGTTCTCTCTGGCCCTGAATAGCCCGCACAAGTCGTCTCACCTCGGCCTCCCCATGGGCAAAGGAGAAAAAGCCTATTTTCTTGGTGAAAACACCCGAAGAAAGAAGCCTGTCCGGTGTAACCGATGAAGGGAGAAGAAACATCCCTCCCCTCTGAGAAATCCACGAAGGTAGAGAAGGCCACGAGATCCCCTCTCTCTCAAGAAGGGTTTCAAACGTTCTCTGCATGGCCACAGCCGTCACCACCCGTATGGGAGCAAGAGGAGGCATCTCCCGCGTACGAGAAATCACCATCGCTCCCCCTGCTCCATTCCCCACCACACCACCCAAAAGGGCAATCTCCCAACCCTCCGAAAGCGAAAGCCCCTCAGACAAACGACAAAAACAACCATTCTCCACCAAGATTGGCATACCCGATAGAGAAGAAGCATACGACTCAAGGTTCGCGTCAAGGGCTTCAAAAAAAACCACCTCTCCCCTTTGCTGCCCTGCAGGAAGCCTCACACTCCAGGTATGATTCTCCCACGTAGCAAACCCCACCCACTCCTGAAGAAACAAAAACGCCTCTCCCACACTGTCAAAAAAACGAAAAGCCTTCACCCTCACGCCAGTTTTTTCCAGCCATTCCCACACCCGTTTCTCAAGACGATAATGAGCTAAAGAAAGGTCTTTCCCATAAAACACCCGGTTAAGATCATTTTTCACCCTCTGAAAGGCCTCTGGCTTATACCCCAAGAGAACCTCTCCCCCCTGAAGAAAAAAATCCACATACTTGTAGTTATCGATATCATAGAGAAAAGGCCCCCTTGCCCTTCTCACCACAAAAAAAAACCTCTCATACGCCGAAAGCCTTGAGAGAAGAGATTGAGACTGGCGGGGAGACCATCCCTCCCGAGGATAATCAGACATACCTCACCCCTAAAACGAAACCCCACAGGAAAAGGCCGGATTCAGATAAAACGGGGGAAGTGATGGATCAAACTGCGCGAATCGAATAACCGACACTTCCGGAACAAACACCACACTTCTCCACCTGATCCAGAGTCCAACCGTCACTCTCCACCGAAGATACTCCTCAGAGGAAAACTTTCGCCATCCAGTGGAGAGATACACCCTCACCGGCTTGGCAAGAGAAACATCAAACACTAAAGCCGGTTCATAGGTAGATACCCAGATCTTCTTCTCTGGATGGTAGCCGTATCCCCCATCCACAAAGCCCCCCAGTCGAAACCAGTTATTTCTATCCCCTATGAAACAGGAGGAAATCCCCGCCAAAAGCCCAAGCCTCCAGGAACGAACCCCTACGGCAAGACGTTCCGTCACCCCATACCGAAAACCTATTTCCCCCACATCCCAGGCCGAAAATTGATCCACATACAAAAACTCATTCACTCCGACCAGAATCTGCTTCTCGCCAGGGGCAATATCCCCTACCGGTGGAATCCCCACAATAGCCCACAGTGGCCATGAAAAAAGCATCAGCCCTACAAACCACTTTCTCATCTTTCCCTCACACCCATGATATCCCGTGAGTAGAAAACCACGATTCCACCACCTCTCTATCACTGAAGTGATGCTTTTCCTTGCCAATGATTTGATAATCCTCATGCCCCTTTCCCGCAATGAGTACAATATCTCCCGGTCTGGCCAAATCAAGCGCCCGAAAGATGGCCTTCTTTCTATCCGGTTCCACCTCATAGTGTTTCGTCACCCCCCTGATGCCCCTTTCAATATCCGAAAGGATCGCAAGGGGATCCTCCGTCCTGGGATTATCCGACGTGAGTACCGTATAATCAGCAAGCCTGCCCGAGATTTCTCCCATAAGGGGCCTTTTTGTCCTGTCCCTGTCTCCCCCAGCCCCAAACACACTGATCAGCCTTCCGCCTTCAGGGAGAGTTTCCCGAAGTGTGGTCAAAACCTTCTCAAGGGCATCAGGCTTGTGAGCGTAATCTATCACCGCCGTGATCCCTCCACCAGAAACAGGCTCTACCCTCCCCCTCACCGTAATATCAGAAAACGACTGAGCAATTACCCGAAGGTGAAGTCGCCACTGGGCCAAAATAGCAAAAGCCATGGTGAAGTTGTACACATTGGTCATTCCCATCATCCGTATCTCCACAGGAATCTCCTTCACCACGAAACGACTCCCCGATGGAGCAAGTTCAATCTGATGGGCAAAGAAATCCGCCTGTTCATCCTTGGTAGAAATCGAGTACAGTTGCATCTCCGGAAAATTTAACGCATACTTCAGCACATCAAGAGCCCTTTCCATATCCTGATTGTAGATAAAAATCTTCTTTGGCTTGATAGAACGATTGAGCATATCAATCGAAGAAAGCTTTGCTCGAAAATACTCATCCATGTTTCCATGAAAATCCAGATGATCCTGGGAAAAGTTCGTAAAACACATCACATCAAAATCAATCCCCTCAAGCCTTCCCAAGGCCAAAGCATGAGAAGATACCTCCATCACCACATACTCCACCCGTTTCTCTACCATCTGGGCAAAAAAACGTTGAAGCATAAGCGCATCCGGGGTGGTATTGGGGGCGGGGTAAACCTCATCATTGATCCGATACTCAATAGTTCCAATAAGCCCAGCCGACAATCCCATCTTTCGAAGGGCCATATAGGTCACAAAGGCCGTGGTACTCTTTCCCGATGTTCCGGTAATCCCACACACCACCATCTTGCGAGCAGGATAATCATAAAAACGAGCCGCAATTCGTCCTAAGTTTCGTCTGATATCAGAAATACCAATAAAAAGTGCCTCAGGATAACGCTTGCTCCACTCCTCACGGCGGCTTTCTTCTACCAGAAACAACCGACATCCCCTCTCATAAGCATCGGGAATATAGGGATGAGCATCCTCAATATACCCCGAAGCCGCCACAAAAAGCGTTTCAGGGGTAACCCTGCGAGAATCATTCTCAAGAGAGACAATATCCTTCATGGCACAGTCTTTGTAAGTTGTCTCAAAAGCCTCCCGTCCAAGCACATCACGGAGAAGAAGATTGAGTAGCATGGTTACCCCCTCTTTTTCTTACCGGCCTTCAAAGAGGATCACCGTCTTCTTGGTAGAACCCTTGAGAGAAAGTTCTAACTTCAACATTTCCGCATTTTCCACCCAGTCAGAATTGGCATTGAATTTGAGAACTCCCTTCCCTGCAGGCAAAACAATACGACGTACCATTTTGATCTGATCGCTACTCACCGTGAAAAGCATAGCCACACCTTCGGCAGGAGATTCATACTGGAGAGCATAGTCATAGGTCCCACCCTGCCCGACCAGATAAAGCCCTGAAACCTGCACCTCACCCTTCTGCACCAGTTGATACTCAAGAGCCTGACCATCAATAACCTCTGTCATCTCTTCACTTTTTGTTGGCGATGAAGAAAGACACCCAGTCACCAAAACCACACAAGAAAAAAGAAAAGCCTTTCGAAACATACCTTCCTCCTTCTCTTTTCCCCCGCCCCCACAGTGTATTATAGGAGAGAAGAAAAAATAATGCAAATAGAAACCATAAAATTGATCTTATTCCAAAGAGAAAAATTCTCCCTCATATCATATCAAACTCTCTTTCAAAAATTCGCTTTTTCCTCTTACCTTCTTTATACTTTTCTATAGAAAGTCCCATTTAAGGAGGGCCCTATGAAAAGAAACCTTTTTCTCCTTGCTCCCATGATATTGCTTTTGTCATCCCTGTACGGTTCCCCAAAGGAAACAATGTTAGCCAAGATCTTAGAAAAGGTACCAGAAGCCATCGCCTCTCTCGATGGGGATATGAAAAGGGTATCTGTGTACGCCATCGAATGCAATGACAAGAGTGTGGATCTCAATGCTTTTCAGGATCAACTCACTTCTGTCCTCGTTGAGACAGGAAAATTTCAGGTGATCGACCGCAAAGGTCTCAAGGCTCTCCTCGAGGAGCAAAAACTCTCCCTTACTGGCCTCGTGGACACAGGCCAGATGATCCAGGCAGGAAAACTCATTGGGGTGCAGGGGTTTTTCTTTGGAAGTCTTGATGTGAGCAAAGAGAGAATCATCTTCACCCTCAAACTGGTCAATGTAGAAACAGGGGCTATTATCCTCTCGAAGAAAATCACGGTGAAAAATACCGCTTTTCTGAGCTTCGGCATCAAAGCCGCGGGTGGGAATATAGCCGTCTCAGAACAGGGGGCAAGCACCCACGTTCTTGGTGGTGGTCCTTCTTACAGGCAGGGCTTTGAGAAGTGGGAATGGGGCTATGCAGGCCTTGACGTCGTGTTTTACAAAAATTTCCCGCAGGACCAAACTCTCACCATTCTCTGTGCCTCAGTGAAGCCCAAACTCTATTTCAGGCTTCCTGTTTCTCTTTTCTCCCCCTACGGTGGTCTTTCCCTTGAGATGCTTCTCTTCCAGCCAGCAAAGATGGAACCCACCGCCTTTACTGTTGCCCCCATTGTTGGCATGGATATCAACTTCTCCGATAACTTTGTTTTCTTCGTTGAGGGGAAATGGCAACTTGAAACTCCCCTCAAAGAAGGTAGCCCGGTAAAACTCACCCCAAACCCTGTAGTGATGGGTGGAGTGGCTTTCTATCTTCATTTTTGAGACAAAAAAGCATGGGTCATTGCCTCCCCAGACAATGACCCTAACCTCTAAAATTTTCTTTTCTCAATATATTGACAATTATTTATTTTTCATGTACAATTTATAGAACCAAAAAAAGAGACAAGGGGATACTATGCTCACAAAGATACTCAGTTGGCTTATCCCCTCTCTTATTGGTATAGGTGTTGGTTTTTTCCTGCGATGGCTGTGGGCACAGTTTGATCTGAAATCCGCCGAGAAGAAGGTGAGCCAGATTCTTGAGGCAGCCGTGCGGGAAGCCGAGACAAAAAAGCGAGAGATGCTTCTGGAAGCAAAAGACAAGCTTCTGGAAGAACGGCGGCAGCTGGAGAAGGAGTTTCGAGACAGGAGTGCGGAGCTACAGCAAAATCAGCGCCGGCTCATGCAAAAAGAGGACCTTCTTGACAAGCGCATGGAAACGCTGGACAAGAAGGAACAGGAACTTGAGCAGGAGAGACGACTTCTCAAGCAAAAGGCTGAGGAACTGCAAGCAGCCCACGAAAAGCATCTGAAAGAACTGGAAAGAATTGCCCAGATGACGGCTGAACAGGCCAAACAGATGCTGATCGATGAAATGCTGGAAGAGGCGAAAAAGGACTCCATCTCCATGATCAAAAAGATGGAGGATGAAGCCAAAGACCAGGCTGAAAGTCGCGCCAGAGAGATTATCCTCTCGGCTATCCAGCGCAACGCTGCAGAAGTGACCGCCGAAAAAGCTATCTCTACCATCACCTTGCCAAACGATGAAATGAAGGGTCGTATCATCGGAAGAGAGGGAAGAAATATTCGATCCTTTGAAGCGATCGCGGGTGTTGATCTGATCATTGATGATACACCAGAGGTTGTGGTTATCTCTTCTTTTGATCCCTACAGGCGTGAAGTGGCCAAACGGGCTCTTGAACAGCTCATGCAGGATGGCCGCATCCACCCGGCAAGGATCGAAGAGGTTATCCAGAAGATTACCAAAGACATGGAACAAAACATGGTTGACGCAGGTAAGCAGGCCTGTATCGACCTCAAGATTGTGCTTCCCCGTGAACTCTATCCCTACATTGGCCGGCTCAAATACCGTACCAGTTATGGGCAGAATGTCTATGACCATGCCATTGAGGTGGCCAATATTGCCGGTATGATTGCTGGAGAACTGCGTGCCAATGTCGAGTATGCCAAAATGGCCGGGCTTCTCCATGATATCGGCAAGGGTATTAAAACCCTTGGAGAAGGAGTGCATGCAACCGTAGGAGCTGATGTAGCCAGCAAATATGGTCTACCCGATGAGGTTGTCAATGCTATCGCCGCCCACCACGGAGAAGTGGAGGTAAAATACCTCACCGCTGCCATTGTGAGCGCCGCAGACGCCATTTCGGCTTCCCGTCCTGGTGCTCGACGTGAGTCGTTTGAAAACTACATCAAACGTCTCCAGTCCCTGGAAGCAGCCGCTACCTCCTTTGAAGGGGTAGAAAAAGCCTACGCTATCCAGGCCGGACGAGAGGTGCGGGTATTTGTGGCCAGCGACAAGGTGGACGACCAGAAAGCCGCTATCATGGCACGGGATATAGCCAAAAAGATCGAAAGCGAGATGAAGTATCCCGGACAGATCAAGATTACCCTCATCCGGGAAACCCGTATCATCGAATACGCTCGCTAAACTCTCAGACAAACAAGAAAGGGCTACCACTCAGGTAGCCCTTTTTTTATTAATAAGAAGGGAATTGGGGGAGGGGTTAACGCTTAAGGGAGTTGGCTGTTCCTAACATGGAGTCGCTTGTCTGAATAGCCCGCGAATTGAATTCATAGGCTCTCTGAGCCACAATCATATCCACCATTTCCTGGACTGCATTCACATTGGACATCTCAAGAAATCCCTGGTGAATCTTTCCATAGCCAGCCAAGGAAGGAATACCCTCTACCGCAGGACCTGAAGCGGGGCTTTCCTTCACATAGTTTTCTCCGATATTGGTGAGACCAGCGGGGTTGATAAACCGATAAAGCAGAATTCTCCCCACCTCAATATCCTCATCCCCACCCGCTACTTTTACTGTTACCAGTCCATCCTTGGAAATAGTGAGGCTCTGTATCTCAAACTCATCAGGAAGAACAATAGGGGGATTGAGTCGGTACCCCTGAGAGGTTACAATCTCTCCATTGCTATCTAACTTCAGTGTTCCATCACGGGTATACGCCTGGGTTCCATCTGGCAAAATCACTCCCAAAAAGCCTTCTCCTTCGATGGCAATATCAAGCTTGTTTCCTGTATTCTGGAGACTCCCCTGGGTATAAAACTTCTGCGTGGCTGCAGGACGAACTCCAAGCCCCACCTGAATACCCGTGGGATACTGGGAGATCTCCGAGGAAGGCGTACCCGCCAAACGAATTGTCTGATAGAGCAGATCCTCAAACTCTGCCCGGGTTTTCTTAAACCCCGTGGTATTGATGTTGGCAAGGTTATTGGCGATGGTATCAATGTGGAACTGCTCTCCAATCATCCCGGAAGCAGCCGTCCAGAGAGAACGCATCATAGGCTTCTCCTTTTTGTGTATTTAGTGTATATATCGACAAAATAACCAGATGATTGAGTCCTGAAAGGGGATTTGTTTTTTGTTCTGAAAACCAAAAGGCTACCTTGATAACCCACCACAGAACCTACGACTCTACAACAAAAGAACCATCACCCACAACAAAAGATATAAACAATCTATGGCACTATTTCTATGTTCTCAATGATAATACCATTTGTCGTTGTGTGTCTCCAGCCAATCTCTCCACTCCCAAGGGTACCGGTGATATGCACCTTCTTATTCACATATTTTTCTAACCCTATCGATTTTTTCTTCTCATTGAAGAGAATATATTGGCTTTTATCGTCAAGGACAAGAAGAAAAAAAGAATATTCGCTCAAAGTTCCCTCAAAAAGGGTCTTCTTGTGTACCATCCCCACCCATGAAGCCTGTACTGATCCACCCGAAGCATTGGAGATTACCACACTTCCTCTCTCAGTTTCCTGCAAAGGCAAATTTTCCTTGGCCATCGGCTTGAAACACCCCACAAACAATACACTGAGTACCAACAGAAAAAAATATTTCATGTTCACCCTCCTCCTACTCAAAAGAAAAAACAGGAGGGCTTTGAAAGCCCTCCTCTCTTCTACTTTTGCGTCTTCAAAAATTCCAAGTATTTGTCCAATTTCTCTTTCTGAAGAGTTTTTATATCCCGCGTCACCGGAGTAAACCCACTCCCAAAAGTGGTTTCTAACTTTATCGTATAATTTCCCGTCTTTCCCACAAAAGAAACCACCTTGATATAGTAATTCCCTCCGTCTCCAGTAAAAGTAATAGGGGTACTTTCCCAACCATAACCTACTTGGGACATATCATCGGCATCATAGAGATAACCATCAAGTATAGAAAAACCACTTCCCGAAGTAAAACTGATCTTATACTTTTGACCATTCGCTGTAGAAAACTTGATCCAGTCCACATCCGTAGCCACATGCAACGAACGACTCTGCGTCTGCCCTACACTGATCGTCTTGGCCGATGCGGGATCATTGTCCGGCTCATAGCTATCAAACACAGGCGTATACTCCTCCAGCTTCGTCGTGTACGAAGGAATAGCTGAACCATAATTAGACACCTTAATATAAAAAGTCTCTCCCGTACCCTCCAGCGAATAGGTGGGAGCTTTACTACCAATACCCACTATAGGCCAAAGTTGCCCCTCTTTGTATACCTCCATCCAAATGAACGAATTCCCCGCATTATTGCTGATACAATAATACTTCCCGCTCTCCGTAGAAAACTTGATCCAGTCCACATCCGTAAGCCAATGCAACGAACGAGTTTGCGTCTCGCCTACACTGATCATCTTGGCCGACGCTTGATCATCATCCGGCTCATAAAGATCAAAAGCAATTGGCACATAAAGCTCTTCCATTTTCAAAAGATAATTTTTCCATGATGACTCTTTTCCAAAAAGAAGAATGTTTGTGTAGAGAGAGATATCATATTGGGCGGCACTATACCAAATATTGTGGAAAATAGTAAGCCCCGTGGCATCTGGATAACTATAGGCTTTCTTGTAGATCACTGTCTGAGAAAGAGCTGAAAGAACATCATTTGCTCTGGTTTTGAGTACACTATCACTTATCTGAGTAGAATTTTTCACCCTTTTCATATAGTCGCCCACATCCAGATAATAGAAAGAGTCCTCCCCAAACATCGAATACATACTGAAGCTCTCTTGAGCAAGAGTATTCAAAAGAGAAGCCCTATCCTGATCATTTCCCAAATAAACGAGGGCTCTCTCAGCATAGGCATCAATCGCACTTTTCAGGGTTTGAATTGTGGAAAGTTTGATAAGCGACAAAGTAAACTGCCGATAATTACTAAAAAATGCATACGCAGAATCACAGATTTTCTTTCCTACTTCTTCCGGTGTTATAGCAGGATTTAGGGATATTGCCCAAAACCCTTCAAAAGACCAGAAATCAGCAGGGAAAAGTTCCTCAGAAAACACCAGATAATCCACGGTATCCCGAAGTTCATAGGCAAGCTCAACCCCTCCCATCAAACAGGCATAGGCAAAGAAAAGAGAAACATTTTTGCCGGTTTTTTCCTTTATATATTCGGTAATAAGACGAAGTTCCTTGTGAGAGAGACTGTCGTTGTTACTATCATCAAATCCTATACCCAGAGATACTCCCTTTTTCGTACTTTTAGATGGAGTCTTCCCATAGGTTCCCGCCTCATTGAGATCATCAAATCCACTGCCATGATTAAAGACACTATAGACATAATTATCGGCGGGGAAATTCGCTATCACCCAATCCAGAAAAGCCTTTGTCTCCTGAGGATCTCCAGAGTTAATCTCCGCCCGTGCAATCTTGAGATCATTTTGGAATTTTCCTCCACTCAGATGATAATACCCATCCTGATATTTGGAAACGTACCCAGCTCCCTGCGTATCCGTATTATAGCAGTCCATAAGAACTACCACATTTACCTTTCCTTTCGTATCAAGCGCTTCAATTCTTTCCAAAGTAGCCAAATACTGACTCACTATTTGGGAGTTTTTCTCAAACGAATAGTCAATATTATTATCAATAGCCATATGAACCATAATAGTCCAGCTTTTTTCTTCCACTGAATTGGTTGGATTACTTCCTGATCCTGTAACCGCACACCCAATCAACACCATACATACCATAACCAAAGAAAGTAAACCTAAAGTGGCTCTTTTCATTACCATCCTCCTGCTATTCGAATTTTCATGATTATTATACCCCATTTTTTTACTTTATCAAGTTTTCGTGTCAATTTTCTCGTAAATTATGAAAACACCCCCCTTTCCCCTCACTGTCCCGCCGGTATTCTCGCCAAAAGCTTCTCCGCCTCTTTTGCCTGAGTGGAAGCCGGATAACGCTCCACCACCTGCTGAAGATACCGGCGAGCGAACTCCCACTGTTCATTGGCAAAATAGGCCGCACCAATCCCATACAGGGCATCGGGATAGAGGGTTTCCTCCTCATACTTGGTGAGTACACGGCTATAGGCCTGCACTGCCTGGATAAACTGCCGCTGGGTAGCAAGAAGCTGCCCTATCCTCAAGGCCGCCTGAGCCGCATTCGGGGAAAGCTCAAGCGCCTCTATCGCCTGGTAGGTTTCTATGGCCTCTTTGACCTTGTCGTTCCCTTCATAGAACTTCGCCAACTTTTCAAGGGCAAGAACCTTTGCCTCTTTTGTTTTGCTTTCTCTCACCATAATCTTGTAGAGTTTCTCCGGGTCTCCCCTTGCTTCCTGAACCATCTGGAGTTCCCGAAGTTGTACCCGCGCCATATCAGCATCAGGGGTTTTGGGAAATTTTCCAATCAGCGTGTTGTAGGCATTTCGTGCCTTTTCATAGTTATTGAGACTGAAGTAGATATTCCCAATCTGCAAAAGGCTATCAGGGAGATAATCCCCCGCCGGATACTTGGCCACATAGGCCTCAAACATCCGAAGGGCATCAAGTTTTTTCTCCTGCCGGAGATAGGTCCTCCCAAGCCAGTAATACGCCGCCGCCTGAAACTCACTGGGGGGCAAGGAAAGAAGCTTTTGATAGTGCTGAATGGCCTCATCGTACCTCTGACTACTGTAGGCTAGTTCCCCCATACGGAAGATAGCCTCAGCCGTGGCCGGGCTTGCCGGAAACTCAGTAAGCAGCTGTTGATAGATAGACTCAGCTGTCTCTTTCTCCCCAATTTTCAGATAACACCAGGCCATCTCGGCATACGCCGTCGGGACATTATCGGTCTTTCCTGCCTGAAGTGCCTGCTGAATATACCCCTCATAGGTACGAATAGCGTTGGCATACTGTTCCAGATTATAGTAGGCTTTGGCAACGTACAACTGGTTTTCAAGCACCGTGGTGATGTTGGTCGCCGTGGCTGATGAGGTATGGTAATTGGCAATAGCCCTGTCATAATTACCCTCTCGAAAATACGCCCATCCCAAAAGATTATAAAAAGCCGCCTTTTGGTCTGCATCAAGATAGGCAATATCCGCTCCCTCATAGAAGCGAATAAGATCCCTGAACCGTTCCTGTCTCAGATATACCCACCCTGCCTTCAGAAGGGCCTCTCCTGCATAGAAGGTCGTTCGATAACGCCTGTACACCTGTTCAAAATTGGTGAGTGCCTCCGCATACCGGCGCTGGTTATACTGAAGAGAAGCAAGACTATAGATAGCAAGAGCTGCTTTGGGGCTATTGGGAAAGGCCGCCGCCATTCGCTGGTAGGTCTCCTCCGCCCGTGGAGTAAGCCCTCTCTGGAGATAAACCCAAGCAATAGCAAGATACGCACTATCAGCAAAACGGCTGGTGGGATAATTTCTCAAAAGATAGTTATAACTGACAAGGGCATCATCCCACTTTTTCATGGCCGCATAACTATTCCCCGTATACATAATAGTCTCCTCAATACGAGACGCCGTGGGAAAAAGCTTACGGAACTGATCAAAATCCCTGACGGCTTCTTCATACCTTCCCTGTTCGATACGAGTTCTGGCCCGCCAGTAGAGAGCATCAGGAAACTGGGGACTATCGCTGTATTTCTCCACAATCTCCGAAAAATCCCTATCCGCCTCATCAAAATCTTTCATCAGAAAGGCAAGCTCCCCCAATTTCTGTTTGGCTAAAGGAAGATAGCCCTTATCAAGATCGGAGAGTTTCTTATACGCCGTTTTTGCCTCATCGTACTTTCCTAAAAGAACCGCAAGGGAAGCTAACTCCAGAGACGCCTTGAGTTGTGTTTCCTTGCTCCTGGTCAGTTTCAAAAGCTCCTCAAGGGCCGTTTTCGCCTCCTGGTAGCGACGCTGCATTTTATAGAGAAGCGCAAGCTTATAAAGCCCATCCTCCCGATAATCATTTGGATAAGACCCTATGTTCTCATAGCGAACTAACGCAGAGAGATAATTGATAGCCGAAGAATAATTCTGCGTCTCAATATCAATCATAGCCCTATAATACATTCCCTCCGCCACCAGAGTTGCAGGGGCATTGGAAAGAACCTGCATAATAAGACTTCGCGCCTCGGGATACTTCTTCTCCGCAAAGGCACACTTTCCAAGAAGCATACGGGCCTGCAGAACAAGAGAAGAGTTGGGATAGGCTACCAGAAAAGATTGTATCTTCTCCCTCGCCTGGCGATAGTTCCCATCGTAGAAATAGGCAAGCCCCAAGCGATAAAAGGCCATTTCCCGGAGAAAAGAGTTTGTGTCACTCACCACCCTGACAAACTCCTCCACCGCAGACCCATACTTTCCCTGAATGAGATACACAGAACCTAAAAGATAATGGGTATCATCGATATACTCCCCTCGTGGGTAGTTTCTCAAGAAAAGCGTCCCCTGTTGAATGGCTCTATCCCATTGCTTCGTCTGGTAATACGATTCCACAAGAAGATAGGCTATATGTTCACGATAAGGAGAATGTGGATAAAAGCTCAAGAACTGATTGAAAAGCTGCACCGCCCTTTGATAACGTTCATCCTCATAATAAGACAATGCCCGATAGTAGGCTGCATCATCAGCATACTCACCAAAGGGATCTAAAGCCAAAACCCTGTCAAAAAGTCGTATGGCAATGGTATAGGCTCTATCCTGATAGGCTGCTCTTCCTGAAAGAAAAAAACGATAGGCATCTTTCGCCTGAGCGAAAACCATCAAAGGAAAAACAAGACAACAGAACACAATGGCCATTTTCCTCATAGAGTCTCCTCTGTGAAAGTCTTTTCTAATAGTATAGTATGGCATAAAAAAAGCTTTTTTGCAAGTGGGTTAAAAGCGACCTTGACATATTCCTACTTTTTTGGTATAATATTTTCTGAAAGAGGAGGAGGTGCCTATGAGACCATACGAAGAGATCTTGGAAAACAATCGACAATGGGTAGAAGAAAAACTTACCGCCGACCCTGAATACTTCAAAAAACTCTCCCAGGGACAATCTCCGGGTTACCTTTTTGTCGGCTGTTCTGATAGCCGAATGCCCCTCAATACCTTTACCAAAACCAATCCGGGAGAGCTTTTTATTCACCGAAATATTGCCAATGTTATCAGAGAGAACGATCCAAACTTTTTAGCTGTGCTTCAGTATGCGGTGGAATCTCTCAAGATCTCCCATATCATCGTCTGTGGACACTACGACTGTGGAGGAGTCAAGGCTGTCTTCTATGGACAGGCCAAAGGCCACGTCAAGAAATGGCTTCGTCCTGTCTATCGTACCTTCCGTTCCTATGCCCATGAACTTGCCAAGCTTCCTACCGACAAAGAACGGTACGACCGTCTTGCTGAACTCAACGTTATCGAAGGCGTGAAACGGCTTTCCCATCATCCGATCATTCAAAAAGCCATCAAACAAGGACACTCCATCCACATCCACGGCTGGATTATCAACATTTACACAGGACATATCCAGGATCTCAAGGTCTTCGGTTAACGTCTCCAGAGCCGACGAACAAAAAGAGGCCGGGGAAGTTGTCGCAAAAGGGGAACGTCTTCCTGCCGTAAGGAAGAAGGAAGAAACACCTGTTCCATAAAACCGTCAAGCCCCTCGACCGGACCAAAAGCCGCAAATACCCCCAAGCCTTCTACGGTAGCGGGAACAAATGGTTCCCCTACCGTGTAAAGACCAGCCAGGGGAGAGATCATAGCCACATGACGCAAGGTTCTTGGAAAACTATCTGATTGGAGAAGCCAGACCCCTGTCCTTGAAGCCACAAGAACGGCTGCCCCTCCCTGAGGATTGATGTTCTCAAGATAGAGAGAGGCTTCTCCTACAATAGCAAGCGGTTCCCTCGCTGTCCCCCGAATAACCAGGGGAAGGGTAGTATAAATCGTCCCATTTTCCGGAAAATTCTCAAGAGTGTCTAAGTCAAGAACCACACACCGTTCTACCTTGTCAACAAATATTCCCTCCTCTGAAGAAGGAGGCTTCTTGTAAAGTACAAAATCCTCCACTCCACGAAGGATCTGAATCCGACTCCCCGCTGGTGGCGGAGTATCAAAAATAACACGCGTCTGTGTCCTCCTGTAGTTCCAAACACGGCTTCCATCCACATAGACCATGATGTTTCCCCTCCCCCCCGGAAGGGTATACTCACGAGAAACTCCATTGGCTATAGCCACATCCACCACGTGTCTTCTGAAAAACTCCCCAGAGGTTATCCTGATAGTCTTGTGGGTTCTCTCATACACAAAATCACTTTCCGCTATGTAGTACCTTCCCCCAACCTGAAATCCCCAGACGTCCTCATCACGAGAAATGAGACTCACATCCTTCCCTTCCAGAAGAATCTCCCCCAACCTCTCCCATGCCTCCACAGGAAGTTCCACCACCAAAGAGGATTCCCTGAGATACGAATTTTTCGAGAGACGAAGTTGGAGTACATTGTCTTCATCAACATCAAAGACATTTTCTCTTTGTGGTCCCCTGTAGTACAAAAACTCCTGCCAGTTGTTATTGGTACTCCTTTTTCCTCTGATATAAACCCCTATACGATTTTGCCAGCGAAAGAAAAGCCCAAACTGAGTTCTCCCTCGACCTAAAAGCATCTTCTCCTGATGAAGAGGATTCACTATCTCCTGAACAGGATAGGCGGCTTCTCTGGTGATTACCCAAGGATCCTTGGCCATGCGTTTTGCCCTTTCCCAGAGAGAGGAAACATCCCCCTTTCTTTGCCACAATTCGGGCAAAACCACCTTTTTTTCAAGGGGAAGTTGAACATCCTCCCCCCTTTCTCCGACGATAACCTCTTTTTGCACCTTCCAGGTATAGGTATTGGTGATCACCTCACTCCCGGGGGAAATCGCAAGATTTCCATGAATTTCCCACGGGGCATGAAGACGGATTTTCACCGGATGCAGCCAAAAAAGGGTTGTGGCAAAAAGGGGAAAGGTTATCCCCTCAAGATGAATCTCACTAGAGGAAATCCCTTTGCCGGCCTTTCCTACAAGAGTCCAGTTAGTAGATTTGACTTCCCAGACAAGTTCTCCAGACAAAAGAGAAGACAAGACAATATCTCGCTTCCCTACAGGGGGAAGTTCCCCATTCTCCCACTGGAGAAACCACTTGGCCACCTCTCCCTCAAGAAACCATCGAGACCTTATCTTCTGAACTGACCGCTGCGTCTCTAAAAACCCCGTCTCTACCATGACGGTCATCACCATACTGAGAAGAAAAAGAAGCGTCACCGCTACAAGGGCTACCACGGTAACTGAAGCGTTTATGTGAGAAGAGAAGTGCCTTTTTCTTTTATGCGGAAAAAACGAAAAACACCACAGCATCCTGCCTTCTCCCCCTTGTGGTTGCCAGGGGAAACACCTCACCTTCACCCAAGCCTTCCTACCTTTTTCAAATTTCAAAGGAATTATTTAATCCCAAGGCGCTTCATCTTCTGAGTGAGGGTGTTTCGATGAATACCAAGGAGTTCTGCCGCCCGGGAAATACGCCAGTGGGCACTATCAAGGGCTTTGATAATCTGCTGCTTTTCCATCTCATTGAGATCAAGGGACGTAATCACCACATCATCCTTTTGCACCACAGCCCGATGGGTTGGCTCCTGCACCACTTCCTTCTCAAGGATATGGGCAGGAACATCCTCAAGAGAAATGACATCATCCGTGGTCATAATAATCGCATGGTGAATAGCGTTTTCCAGTTGCCGCACATTCCCGGACCACTCATATTGAAGAAAAGCCTTGACCACCTGAGGATCTATCTGCCTGATGGTTATCCCCTCTATCTTTTGATACATGTGAAGAAAGTGATTCATGAGAAGAGGGATGTCTTCTTTCCGCTGACGAAGCGGGGGAAGAGAGAGAGATACCACATTCAAGCGATAGTAGAGATCCTCTCGAAACTTGCCTTCTTTCACATATTGCCAAAGTTTTCGATTGGTAGCAGCGATAATACGAACATCCACAGGAATGGTTTCAAGTCCACCTACACGAGAAATCGTCTTGTCCTCTATCACCCGAAGCATTTTCGCCTGAAGGGCAAGGGACATTTCACTGATCTCATCAAGAAAAATAGTCCCCTGATTGGCCAACTCAAACTTCCCGATCTTGCGTTTCTGGGCACCGGTAAAGGCCCCTTTCTCATACCCAAACAGTTCACTCTCGAGAAGCATCTCTGGAATCTCAGCACAGTTAATCTTGACAAACGGACCATAATTTCTCCGACTGAGAGAGTGAATGGCATAGGCAAAAACTTCTTTGCCCGTTCCACTTTCTCCCTCAATGAGAATATTCGCGTTACTCTTGGCCGCCTTTTCCGCCTGCAAAAAGGTTTGAATAATAGCCCTTGAATACCCAACAACGCCAAGCTTTTGCATGGTGTCAATGATTCCCGATGCCTCCCTGTCCGGCACAGGGAAAAACGGCTCAAGTCCAGGGATAATATCCATGTGTTCTCCTTCCCCACCAAAAACACGCTTATCTTTATTATATCACACTCTCAAAAAAAAGCAAGGGGGAGAAGAGATTTTTTTGTCACTTCCCATTCATAGAGAACGAGACCCTTGCACGGGTGTTTTCTTCC
>FQKF010102551.1_pt1 | contig 21277 bp, 21 predicted proteins | sample 1504521 | NCBI WGS metagenome assembly FQKF01 (sample SAMEA4475357, study PRJEB15587) | soil metagenome | biome: Soil; feature: Field | place: India | collected 2015-03-11 | depth 0 m
GTCTCCTGTTGGAAACGTAATCAATTTTTTGTCCAAAACTTCTCAATAGAAATCCGTCACCATTTCTTCCAACATAATATTTTGACTTTCTTCCTTATTTGGTACAATGATATAGGGAAAAAACAAGAAAAAACTCTTTTTCTTCTTTTTTCCCTCTTTTTTTCCCTCTCAGCCTGTCAAAACCCACAAAAACCGGAGATTCTACCCGATGGTCTTTCAAGATGGCACAACACCCCCCTTGTCAAAATCAGTTCAGGCTGGATTCAGGGAACCTATGAAAAGGGTATATATAGTTTCAAAGGCATTCCCTATGCCACACCTCCAATCAAGGACCTCCGCTGGAAAGCCCCACGACCTCATCCCCCATGGGAGAATATCTATCAGGCCACGACCTTCCGCGGGATGTCTCCCCAGTTTCTCCTCTTCTTTGGGTGGGTAATAGGAGATGAAGATTGTCTCTACCTCAACATATGGAGACCACAAAGCCTTGAAACCAATCTTCCTGTATACGTCTGGATCCACGGTGGGGGAAACTCCATCGGAAGTGCTCACTATGTCCCGGATTATGATGGGGCTCGTTTGGCAAAAAACGGCAACCTGATTTTTGTCTCTCTCAATTATCGTCTTGGTCTTCTGGGCTGGTTTACCCATCCCTCTCTTCGAAGTGGCACAAACAAAGATGATGACAGCGGAAATTACGGTACGTTGGACATCATCTTTGCCCTCCACTGGATACAGTCAAATATCCCTGCTTTTGGTGGAGAGCCGTCCCGTGTGACTATAGCAGGAGAATCCGCCGGTGGACTGAATGTCCTTTCTCTTCTCATATCTCCAAAAGCCAAAGGGCTTTTCCATCGGGCTATCATCCAGAGTGGTTACACCTCGAATATCTCAAAAGAAGAAGCCGACAAAAAAGCCTCTCAACTCATAGCCAGACTCCTCGTGAAAAAACGGCGTGTAAAATCTTTAGAAGAAGCTTATCACCTTCTTCGCCTCAACCCTTCTGCAATCAGAGATTTCTTGTACACACTTTCCGCAAAGGATATTCTTTCTATTCTGAAGGGAAGTATGTTAGGAATGATAGATGAAGCCAACCTCATCGCCGATGGAGAAGTTCTTCCTTTCGATGGGTTTACAGCCTTAGAAAAAGGAAATTTTTCCCGCGTTCCTGTCATTATAGGAAACAACAAAGAAGAAACCAAGCTTTTTCTCTCGTTTTCCAGAAAGGACTGGGACACTCCTCTCTACCAGGCGTTAGGATTTTTAGGGGGAATGAGATGGAAGGCTTTCTATGTGGATGCCATAGCGGATACTCTTCACAGATGGGGTACACCTGTGTATGTCTACCGCTTTGACTGGGGAAGCATGGATACAAACGGCGAAAGCCCCCTTGGTCCAAAAGAAGGAAAACGCCTCGGGGCCTTTCATACCTTAGAAATTCCCTTCTGGTTAGGGAATGACACTATTCAGGGATTCTTTCTCACAGGAAGGGTATTTACCAAAGCCAATGAAAAGGGTAGAAAAGACCTCTCTTATGCCATGCAAGTCTACCTGAGTGCTTTTGTCCACAAAGGCATCCCCGAAGGAGAAAACCTCCCTCGCTGGTTTCGATGGAAAGAAAATGAAGACCATTTAGGACTTCTTTTTGATGCTAACAAAAGAGAAAAGAACATTGGCTATCAAACTTTTCCTGTTACCATGGAGACCCTGTTTTCTTATATAGAAAACAACTACTCCCCCTCTGAACAAAAACTCATCCGTGAGACTCTGGGTCTTCCTCAGTCGTTTTAGATGGCTTTTTCCCCATGATGTTCACTAACGGATGAAGTCCCTCTATCTCCACAGAAACCTCGTCCCCTTCAGCCATAGGCCCAATACCCGCAGGAGTTCCTGTGGCAATCACATCACCAGGGAGAAGCGTCATCACCGAACTCACAAAGCTCACGAGTTGCTCCACAGAAAAAATCATCGTCCCAAAGGTATCATCCTGACAAACAAGGCCATTCTTCTTGAGTCTTATCCTCGTCGTATCCTCCGGCCACCATTCTGTATCAATCACAGGCCCCAACGGAGCAAAGGTATCAAAACCCTTCGCCCGTGTCCATTGGCCATCCTTTTTTTGCAGGTCCCTTGCCGTTACATCATTGAAAGCCGTAAAACCAAGAATATACTTCCTTGCCTCAGAAACAGAAACATTCTTTGCCTCTTTTCCTATCACCACAGCCAGTTCCGCCTCATAATCAACCCGTTCACTCTGAGAAGGCCAGAGAATAGTCTCTAAATGGGGAAGAAGGGCTGTCGATGGTTTCAAAAAAAGAACAGGCTCTTCGGGAAGGGGCATTTTGAGTTCTTCGGCATGAAGACGGTAGTTGAGACCTACAGCGACAATCTTGGTGGGACGTACAGGGACATCCCATCGGACCCTATCAAGAGTTTTTTCCCCGATCACGCGTCCCGTCAAAAAATCAAGCACACGAACATTTTCTCCTTCCCATATACCCTGAAAATAGCGGTTCTTCTCATCCCTTATACCAATGATTTTCATGATGTTTCCTCTTTTGTTCGTACATATGCTTATCGGCCTTCTCAAACACCTCAACCCAGCTCAAAGCCTCTTTTTCCATAGCCCAACCCAAACTCACGGTAATCGTTTCCAGAACAGCTGGGGGTTTTCGCTCCTGATATCGTTTCACCGCGTCATAAATACGATCACTATAGAGACGAATATCCTCTACATTAGAAATATCAGAAAAGAGAATACAAAACTCATCTCCGCCTACCCGAAAAAGATAATCCGCCTGCCGTGATTCACTCACCATAACCTCGGCAATATCCTTGAGAATCACATCTCCCACATGATGACCGTAGGTATCATTGATATGTTTGAAGTTATCGATATCCAGAATCGCTAAGGCAAACGGCTGTTCTCTTCTCTTGGAGAGAGAAAACATCTTCTCAGCCATAAGAACAAACTGCCTTTTATTGAGAAGCCCTGTCAACGGATCGGTAATTGACTGCTGTCGAAGATTCCAGAGAAGGAGTACTCGAGAAAAGGCTATATTCAATAAAGGGATACTTCTTTGAAGCCTTTTTGCCTCCCGATAGGTAAAAGGAAATCTGCCCTCTGCCTCAAAAACAACAAGACCGGCTATCTCCTTATCGTAAATAGGAATCACAAGATAATTATACCTTCCCTGCCTCTGATATTGAAACTGCTGTAGAAGGGAAAGAGCCGTCAAAGAGGCATCCTGCGTCGACCCCAAAACATTGGTGACAAAAATATTTTTCGTTAGAGAAAAACACTGAAGAAGAAACTGATACATCTCAGAACGACTCAGGGAAGAAAAAAAATGATACACCCGCTTATTCTCCATCTGGGAAGGGTAGAGCACGCGAAGCTGGGATTCTTCCGCTATAGCCACTACGGAAGCGGCTATAGGGGTTTTGAGTACTTTTTTCATGAGAGAAAGAATTTCAGAAAGAATATACCCTATATCTTCACTGGCATTGATAGCTGTGAGAATAAGTCTCTGATTCTCATGACGTTTATGGAGATCAAGATAACACGCCAAAATCCCCACATTCGAAAGAAAAAGTGCCACCACAAGAAAAGACAAGAATATCACCATACAGGCATCCATCACCCCTCGTACTGCTCACGCTCAGGCAATCCCCTTTGAGCCAAAAGATTGGTCACATATTGATCAATTCTTTCTAAGTTTTCGTTTGACACCTCTTCAAACTTGATTCCAAGAAGAGTACCATTCACAGAACGAACAATGCCCCAGATATCAATCTCCTGGGCACTCACACCTTCAAGCCGAAAACGGATACGCAGAAGATCCCCGGGCACAAATATCTGTTTCACCTCCATGGCAAGCCCACCTGTCGAAATATCAATAATAGTCCCTTCTCCCTCACACCCTTTGTAGCTATAGATAGCTCTGATATTGACCTGAATACGCGTCGGACGAAGCGGCATATTCCCCTCCTCCCTGCTTTTAGAAACCATCATCTTCTCCTTCTTCTGGTGTCTCATTTTGAGGAAACAATTCCATGACAGGAGAGGTTTCTTTTCCTTCTGCTAATGCTTTGAGATTTTTTACCTCATAGACCTTTCGTTCCAGCTTGGTCAACCGTTCACTGAGTTCTGCATAGAGACCCATACCCGTCGCACAGAGGTCAATAGCTTTCTCAAGCGGACAGTTTGGATCCTCTATCTCAGCCACAATATCCTCAAGTTGCTTCAGCTTTTCCTCAAAAGAAACCGTCTCAGCAGGCTTACGGCCCATGTTTCCTCCTTCAGATAGTGTATTGTAGCACAATTTTCACAAAAAAGCAAAACTTTTCAGCCTACCTCCCCCACAAAAAGAGCGCAAACTGTTCAAAGCGTTTTGCCCAGGCTATCTCATTATGATCCGCTGTGAGATCTTCCACATAGAGATAGTCCTTTCCCTCTTTCCATCCTTTTTTCACCAGATCCTGATGAAGTTTTCGCGAGGCTTCTATGAAAATACTATCAATTCCCTTTCCACCGCAATCAAGATAAATCCGATGTTTCCCATCAGGAGCAAGAAGATGCGCGGAAAGATAAGGCTGAACCTGAAGCACCCGCCTTATTCCCCGATTGACATCATCAGACCGATAGTTCCCAAAGGAAAACGCCCCAATAGCCTGAAATACATCTGGTCTGGAAAATCCCAAGTAGAGAGAAACACCCGCCCCAAAACTGGAACCAGCCACCGCCGTTTCTTCCGCAAGAACACGATAGTTCTTTTTGATATAAGGCACAAGTTCATTCACCACAAAATCCAAATATTTTTTAGAGTACTCAACAACCCGTTTCTGCTCATTGGTATCATAGTTTTCCTTAAGCCCATAATAAGCCGAGAAACCGACATATTCTTCTGCCCTGGCAGAAGAGTTTTCTATCCCCACCACAATGACAGGACGAATCTTGCCAGTAGCTATCAAACGGTCAAGAGTTGAATCCACTTTCCATCCCCCAAAGTTGGCTACCGAACTATCCCAGAGATTCTGTCCATCCTGCATATACACCACAGGATAGTGATTGGTGGTATCCTCATAGTCCCAGGGAAGATACACAAAAATCCGACGAGAAGCCAGTCCATTGGATGGCTTCATGCTGAAAATAAGAAGTTTTCCCTTCTTTTCGCCGGGAAGAATAAATCGACTCCTGATCGGTTTTGTATATGCAATAAAAGGATGTGCAGGATCCTGGATTCTTTTCCCATTGGGTGTCTGTTCGTCATATCGAAGAAAACTATAGTCAATCACCTTCTTATCCTTGAGTGGCAAGGAAAGATAGAAAAGGGGCGTCTTTTTGTATCGTTTCATAGGCATACTCTTTTCCTTGTTGTTAAGAACAGGACTTTCAAAAACTACACGTGTCGCCTTCTCATCCCAGAGAAGAAAGGTCACGGTATCCTTTTCTACCCAGGGAAGAGAATGTTCTTTTACCCACGCCTGAAAAGCCTCGTAAGACGCCTGCTGATCTATTCTTTGAAAAAGAAGCCCTACACCATCAGGAACATTCTCACGAAGCGCACAACCCACCAGAAGTATGACCACCAGCACTCCTGCATACCACTTTTCCATATATCTCCTCCCTATTATAAAATCCATGGAAAAAAACGTTTAGTCCTGCGTGCATAATGGCGATATTCTTCTCCAAAGACTTCCTCCAGATAGGCCTCTTCCAAAGGAAGCCGCCACAGCACCAGAGAAAACAGAATCATCTCTCCTAATACACTCATGAGCCACCATCCTGTCATCAGATCCACCGCCAAAAAAAGCCCAATATAACCCACATAAATGGGATGACGAATATAGCTATACGGTCCCTCCTTCACCAATCGATACGCCTTTCCAACAGAAGGACTGAAATTCTCTCCCAGGGCCGCATGTGCCCAGAAGATAAGCCCTATACAGAGCCATCCTAACACCATTCCTATCCACATCATTGACAAAGAAACACCATGCACCATCCAGGAGGGAGCCTTATCAAAGAGATAGAGAACCGTTACTCCCCCCTGCATCATACCAAGCACGGCTCTATACATCACCATCCAGAGTGGTTCTTTTCCCTTATAACTATCAAAAAGGGACCGACTTTTCACCTTGAAATACCATCTTCCCATCACGAGTACTGAGAAAAGCGCCACTACCATCCACTTCATGAGAGTACCACATCCTGAGAGAGAAGATGACGTTTTTGCAAAGCCCTGAGAAAGGCATCATACACCCTCTTTTCAAAAGTAAGACCTATCTCCTCCCTCAGAAGAGAAAGCGCTTCCTCATACGAAAGAGCCTTTCTATACGGTCTTTCACTGGTAAGGGCATCAAAGATATCCGCAAGCACGACAATCGTTGTTTCCCATGGAAACTCCCCGGCCCGTTTCCCATAATATCCGGAACCATCCAGGCGTTCATGGTGATAATGCACATACTCCCGCGCCTCCTTGAGAAAATCCACACTGGCCAGGATATGATCCCCTATTTCTGGGTGATGTTTGATCTTGTCAAATTCCTCTTCTGTGAGTTTTCCATTTTTCCGGATAATGTATTCATCAATGCCTATCTTTCCGATATCATGCAAAACAGCGGCAAACTGGAGATTCCGAAGGGTGGTTTTGGAAAGCTCCATCTCCTCCGCTATCCAGGTTACATATTCAAGTACCCTCTCAGAATGACCCCGTGTATAACTATCCTTTGCCTCAAGCGCTGTTGTCAGAGCACGAATGGTATCAAAATAGTTGTGTTCCAATCGCTCATAATACACTTTGCTGGCAAGCACCGTCACCACAATCTGGGATAGGATCCGTCCTAAGTAAAGATGATCCGAAGAAAAAACCCCATATTCTCCGTTATAACGGGCAAAGGAAAGTACCCCCCACCGCTTCTCATCCTGAATAAGGGGAAGTACCAGAATAGCCCCCCGCAGAAAGTTCTCCTGCTTCTGTCTTTCTACAAGAAAGGGCTGATGGGCCACATCGTTGACCAGAAGGGGCTTTTTTTTGTCCAGGACAAAACCAGAAATCCCCTGTTCCATAGAAAGTTCCGACAGTCCATCCACCCCATACGTTGCCACTGGGATAAGGACACTCCGAAACTCATCATAGCGATAAAACACACCCGCCGAAATAGGAAGAAGAGAAGAGAGAAGTTCAAAAAAGCGTTGATAAATCTCTTCCGGCGTGGCACAGGAAGAAAGCTCCTTGGTGAAATAATTAAGCCCAAGCATCTCTTGAAGTCTTTTTTCCATCAAGAGAGCCGTATGGACATAATGACGCAGGGCATCTTTGAGAAAACGATAGAATTGCTTTTGATGAGGAGAAAGGGCGTACTCTCCCATGATAGCTACAAAACCCAACAATCGGTACTGAAAGACCAAGGGAAGAAGATAACAGATACCTTCAGACTCAAAAAAAAGCCTGAGTTCCGGAGCTTCCTCAAAAAAGGCTTTGACCCTTGTTTCCCGGGTAGAAATCAGTCGATTCTCAAGGACCATATACGTGATAAGTGGATTCTCTCTTGAAATGACCATCACATCCTCACGCTCCCAATTTCTATACACCTCGAGATGATCCACCCAGAGAAAAACCTGAGATTCTCTGCCCGTTTGTTCCTTTATTAACTGACGGGTCAATTGGGAGAGATGGAGAATATCACGAAACTCTCCCAAGGAATCAAGCCCATACATCTCTCCCAGCATCATCTGTGAGAGGTATCTGTGGTTGGCCATCAATCCCCCTATCGTTCTATCACGTCTGTCCTATCCTGCCCCACCGAAATATAGGAAATCTTTCGTCCCAATTGCATCTCAAGAAATTCTATATAGTGCTGAGCCTCAGACGGTAACTGAAAATACCGTTTCACCCCTGCCGTTTTCCCCTTCCAGCCAGGGAGAGTGACATAGATAGGTTTACATTGTTCCAGTTTCTCCCAGCTCTGGGGAGGATAATCAATACGTTCCCTCTGACCATTTCTCTCTATTTCATATCCCACGGCCACCTTGATTTCATCCAGACCATCAAGAACATCTAACTTGGTGAGAAAAATCTCACTCACCCCATTCACCCCTATAGCATACCTCGTAATCACCACATCGAACCAGCCACACCTACGGGGACGCCCCGTGGTAGAACCGTATTCTCCCCCCTGTTTGCGAAGAAACTCCCCCGTGCTATCTTTTAACTCCGTGGGAAAGGGTCCCTCTCCCACCCTTGTACAGTACGCTTTCGTAATACCCACCACATTGGCTACATCCACAAGCCCAAGACCACTACCCACTAAAGCATAGGGAGCCACGGTATTGGAAGAAGTGACAAATGGATAGGTCCCAAAATCCACATCCAGAAGGGTCCCCTGCGCCCCCTCAAAGAGAATATTTCGTCTTTCGGCGGCTGCTTTTTGAAGAAGACGTTCCGTATCCGTCACATACGGCGCCAATTTCTCTCTATACTGAAGGATTTCCCGAAGAATCTCCTCAATGGTCATTGGCACATCCATCCCATAGTACTTCTGAAGAAGAAACGCCTTCACCTCATACGCCTTTTCCAAGCGTGATGTCAAATCTCCCTCAGAGAGAAAAAGATCCCCCAACCTGATACCAAGCCTTTCCACCTTGTCTGCATACGCCGGTCCGATCCCACGAAGGGTGGTTCCTATAGGATTCTTGGCCTTTTTTTCCTTGGCCGCATCAAGCCACTTGTGATAAGGAAGCACCAGATGGGCCTTATTGGAAATCCAGAGCCTCCCTTCAAAAGAAACCTCCATGGAAATACTCTCCATCTCCTCAAGAAGACATACCGGATCAAGCACCACGCCGTTTCCAATCACCACCTGCGTTTTCTCATGAAGAATACCCGAAGGAATCAGATGGAAGACAAATTTCTTCTCTCCAACGTGGACGGTATGTCCTGCATTGGCACCACCCTGAAAACGCACCACATAATCAAACTGGTGCGAAAAATAGTCTATAACCTTTGCCTTTCCCTCATCCCCCCACTGAGTTCCCAGAACCACATAGACCATATAGCACTCCTCTTCATAGTATTAACGGAATGTATAACTCAAATCTAAAGCAAAGCCCACCGCTGAAAAGTTTTTCCCAAAAGCCCTATAAAGCCCATCGTATCGTCCCCCATGACAGATCGCATACCCACTCTTCACACTATAGGCCTCCACCACAAGGGAACTATAATACCCCAGATCCTTCACCATACCAAAATCAAGAAGGACCTTTCCCTTCTCTAAAGAAGAGAGCGTTTTGGTTAAAGAAACAAGATCCCCATATACCATCTCTCCTTCTCGTCCAAAATCAGCAAGAAGCTTTTGCTTTTCAGAGAGATTTTCCCATGGAAACACAAGATCCATCAAACCGAGAAGTTTTTGTTTCTGTTTTTCTTCTCCCGCTACCCCCTGAAGAATACTCACCAAAGAAGGTTGATCCTTGAGATGAAAACAGCGATGAATAGCCTCCCTCTGAACATCAGAGAGATCAAGATTCTCTATACAGGCCTTGTACAACCGAATATCTCCGATCACCAAACGATACTCTTTGTCCAGAAGGGGCATGAGTTCTCTCAAAAGAGAGACCATCTCCGCATTGGTGTCCAGAGGGTCCCCTCCTACAATCTCTATCCCTAATTGCCTGATCTGGCGTGGTTTCCCCTGATGAAAAGGCTGTTCCCGGAACACATCCCCATAGTAATACAGGTGCAAGGGCAAATCCTTTTCCTCATACCTCTGAGCCACCATACGGGCAATGGGAGCCGTCATATCATAACGAAGGGCCAAAAGAGAGCCGTCCTTGTCCTTGAAAGCGAAGCTTCTCCTGGAAATATCAACAGAACCACCCTTGGCATAGGTATCATAAAACTCAAAAAGCGGGGGAAAAACCCTCCTGTATCCCTTTTTCGAAACCCTCTCACACAGTTTCTCTCCTAACTGAAGGGCGTCGTTTCCCTCTTCTAAAAAAAACACCCCATCAGGAAGGCCTATAGAATATCCCTCCTCTTCAGCCATAAGCATGGTCAAATAATTTTTACCGTTTGGCATACCACCATCCTCCTCCCAGCATGACCACCATCACAAAAAAGACTATATATGGAAACAGAAATCCCACTCTCACATACACCGTCTGCAACGAAGCCGGTGGAATCTCTATCTCACCCACATAATAACCCGCTTGATAATCCCCCACATCCCCCTCCCATCGGCCATTGATATGGATAATCCCAGTGACTCCTGTATTCGAAGCCCGGGCAATAGGACGACGAACACTCACCGCGGTCAGAAGAGACCCGGCAAAATGTTGCCAGTGGGCGGGATTGAGTCCCAGTTGATAAGCCCATCCATCATTCGTCGTATTGACAAAAAATTGAGCCCCCAGCTTCACAAAGAAACGAGCTAAAAGCCCAAAAACATCTTCATAACAAATAAGCACCCTGAAAAGCCCCTTTCGGCTTCTCATCAGCGTCCTTTCATAGGAAGGGGTAAAAGCCCCAGCCCCTTCCGCTTCCATAAGCCTCTTCACAAAAGGTATCCTATCATATCCCCTCATCCACTCCCCAAAAGGAGCAAGATGAATTTTGCTATTCCGCGGCTGATAATCCGGCCTCTCCGGATCCACAAGATCAGCTGAATTGAAGTCCTCTCCATTTTCTATGGTAGGGCTGGTGATAAGCATGGGAGTTTTCATTTCATAAGGCCACGAAAGCACTCTCAGGTTGATTTCATTGTACCAGGTATTGGACGGCTTTGTCTGAAGAGAATACCAGATATAATGACGAATCATGGTTTCGGACCAGATAATCATATCAGGTTTCCAGATAGCGGCTTCCGCATTGAGTCGCCACATAAGGGCGACATAGTCATACAAATTTTCCCACCAGGGTTCACGACTTCCAATATTCGGTTGAATAAGTCCAACCCTCTCATGGGGAAGGGTTTTCACATACCTATCATAATGAGAAAGCTGAAAAGTCCCATATCCCCCAACAAAAAGGACTATTCCACCGAGAAGCCCCACAAAAAAAGGCTTTTTTTTTACAAAACTCAACCACTCCCCTTTCTCAGCGGCAAAGAGAAGCCACTCTACAAGAAGACTATTCACCAACATCACAAGAAAACTGATCCCATATACCCCCCAGATGTCCGCTGATTGTACCACTAAGGGTATATGCCACTGGGTATGCCCGAGCAGATTCCAGGGAAACCCATGAAACCCCACAGACCGAAAGAGTTCAAAGCCCACCCAGATCACTGGAGTACTCAACCATCGAAAACGGGGATACCTCTCTCCCATCCAGGCAATAAGAAAAAACATACCCATAAAAATACATGCATAAAGAAAAGGCACGACAAAGATGGCCGGCGCCCAAAAACCAGCCAACCAGAAAAAATTCGCGATAAGAAAGAGAAGACTATATCCAAAGGCATAGGCCATTTGAGAAATGCCCTGAGTATAGAGAAGATACAGCACAGGAACAAAGACAAACCACGCTACATACCCAAGCTGAAACGGCGGAAAACATAACGCATAGACAATAGCCCAGCCAAACCACACAACGTGAAAAAGAAACCTCTTTTGCCGAAACACCCCATCCTATCCATGTCGTTCTTTATAGTATCATTATAAAGAAAAAAGAGTTTTTTTACAATACTTTAGAAAAAAGTTTCTCACCACAAAGGAGAAAGGTCTCCTCCTCTCTTGTTATCCATCTTCAACGACTAACAACAAAAAAACGCAAAAAAAATATTTTTTATCCTCATTTTTTTATTGACTAATTTTCTAAAATACAGTAAAATATAATACTCAATTTTTGGAAGGCAAAGGAGGTTTCTGTGCCTATTATCAAGTCTGCAAAAAAGCAAATGCGCAAAGCTGAGAAGCGCCGGGAACGCAACCGGGCTCTCAAAACCTATCTCAAGAATCTCCGCAAGGAGACATTGCTCCTTCTCCAGGATCCAAAGACCACCGTGGACCAGGCCAAAGAAGCGCTCAATCTCTTCAAGTCGAAGATCGACAATGCCTGGGCCAAAGGGATCTACAAACGAAATAAATCCTCTCGTCTCATCTCCCGTATGGAACAACTCTTCAATCAAAAATTCGGTCAAAAATAAAAGGGGCATTCTTGGCAAAAGAAACAGGAAATAAGGAGGATAAATATGGCTCGAGGGAAACTGACGAAGGCCGATCTTGTGGAGAAGGTCTACGAAGATGCGAGTATTGAAGAAATGAAGCTCTCACGAAAAGAGGTCTTGACCGTGGTTTCTGTCTTTATAGAGAAACTGCGAGAATCCATCGAAAATCTCGGTGAAGACGGAAGAATCGAACTGAGAGGATTTGGCACTTTTGGAGTCAAAAAACGCAAACCTCGAGTAGCTCGCAACCCCAAAACGGGAGAGGAAGTTCAGGTTCCTTCCAGAAAGACCCCCTTCTTCAAACCTGGCAAGGAACTCAAAAGCTCTATAAAGTAAGTTTTCAAGGATACCTTGAAAAACTGATAGAAAAAATTCAGCAAGGAGGCCATTTATGGCAAAGGATCAAATGGGACCCAATATTGATGAGAGCATGATTGATACAGTTCTGGCCGATGATATTGATTTTCAGGGAACAATGCGCTTCAACAAGTCCCTCATGATCAAAGGTCGCTTTGAGGGAAAGATTGAAGCTACCGGTCATCTCATCATTGGTCCAAAAGCCGTTATCAACGCTGATGTAAAAGCTGGTGTGGTAACGAACTATGGACAAATCAACGGCAACGTGGAAGGTCTTGAACGTGTGGAACTCCTCCACAATGCAAAACTCACCGGCGATATCAAGACCCCGGACCTTATTATTGAAACAGGCTGTCAGTTCAATGGAAATTGTACCATGGTTTCAAAGCAGCCTTCGTCCAGCCCTCAGCCTCAGCAGCAGGTAAAGAAATAACCAAAGGCCGTCGTAAAGACGGCCTTTTTTATTACCCAAGCGTGACTATGGTTTTTCCTCTTCCGCCCTCATGAGGAGGGGCAAATTCATATTTGACCACTCCCTTCTGACCCTTGAGAAAGTCATGAATAGCTCGCTGGAGAATTCCCTCCCCAATCCCATGAATAATAGAAAGGGTTGCCATACCATCCAGAAGTGCCCTATCAAGCGCTTTTTCTATCTCTCGCAGGGCCTCATCCACGGTTTTCCCTCTTACATCAATGGTCTTTGTACCACCAACTGGCAAAGTTTTCTTTACAGAAGAACCTGATGATTGAGATGGTGAAAAAGTCTCTTTGGCTTCATATTCATAGAGTTCAGAAAGAGACACAATGAGCGAAATCCCCCCAATACGCACCTTGGCCTTGTCTCGATGAACAGACTCTATCACCCCTCCTGCCTGAAAAGAAGGCACATACACCTTTTGTCCAACCACAGGATTTTCGATCGGTTTGTAGATGGTTTTTTGCTCTGTTTTCAAACGTTTGTCTATAGCCTCAGCCATCGCTTCCAGGTCCTTTGGAGAAAGTTCCTGCTGTTTGATTTTTTCTTTGAGCCTGGCAATCTCTTCTCTCAAAGTCGCCAATTCCTCACTGAGTTTTTCTATATGCTTTTCTTTGATATGTTTTTCCCTTTCTTCTATTTCTTTTATTTTTCTCTGATACCACTGCTCTAAACGATTGACCTCGAGAAGGCGATGGTCTAATTCCTGCTGTCTTACCGCAAGAAGTTGTTTCTGCTTCTCCACCTCCAGCAACAGTTTTTCCGTGGGAGAAAGGCTTTCCTCAAGATAGGCATAGGCCCTTTCTATGATAGCGGGAGCAAGCCCATGCCGACGGGCAATATCCAGCGCAAAACTCATAGAAAACTCTCCATAGTGAAGTTTATAGAGAGGTTTCAAATGTTCTCTATCAAAAAGAGCGGAGGCATTCTGGATGCGCTCATCCTCATAGGCCATATGTTTCAACCCATGATAATGAGTCGTAATCACCACCACCGCTTTTTTCGCAAGAAGGGCCTGAATATACGCCTTGGCCATGGCCTCTCCCTCACGGGGATCGGTATTGTTGGCAATCTCATCGATAAGCACTAAGGTTCTCTCGTCTGCTTTTTCCCATATCCTTTGAAGAGAGTATATCTGACCTGTAAAACTTGAGAGTTCCCGTTCAAGACTCTGTTCATCCCCAATCTCTGCATAGACCTGTCTGAAAAAACCGATAGTAGCCTCCTGTGCCGGGATAGGAATCCCTGAGAGTCCCATCAAAACAGAAAGCCCCGTTGTTTTCAGAGAAACGGTTTTTCCCCCTGCATTCGGTCCACTGATAATCAGGGCCTGGTACCCCTCAAGAAGAATATCCACGGGTACCGCCTTTTCCCCAAGAAAAGGGTGCCTGACCTCCCGGAGATGAACCACTGGAGCATCACTTATAGAGGGAATCACTCCCTCTCTTTCTTTCCAGAAAAGAAAACGAAGATGAAGCCATTCCCAGGCTGGCAAAACCTCCCACACCACCCGAAGTTCTTCACAAAAAAGTCGCAAAGCCCCGGTAATCTCCCCCATGAGACGCCACATCTCTTTGGTTTCCAGTTCATCAATCTCCAGAACCTCATTATTGGCATCGACAATAAAGGCTGGTTCCATATAGACCGTTTCCCCGGTCTTGGAGTAAGAATGCAGGATAGCCTGGTACTCTCTCTGAAAGACATTTTTGAGAGAGGTTTTGATAGGAAGCACAAACCTCCCCTCCTTCACGGTGACAAAGCGATCCTGAAGAAACTCGGTCACACCAGGATTGGCCATAAACTCTTCTAAACGCTCTTGGATGCTTTTACGAAGAGAGTGTTTCTTTTGCCGTATCTCTACCAGCTCCTGGCTGGCATTTTCGTAGATTTCCCCTTCAGAGGAAAGGATAGCGTCAATGGTTTTTCGCAGGTCCGGATAATCCTTGACCGTCGCACAAAGACTATAAAGGTGAGGATACTCATCCTGATGATGCTGTACCTCCTGAAAGAGAAAACGATTGGCTTCCAAAAGAGCCAGAAGACGACGAAACACCATCACCTCTTCCGGAGAAAGAAGAGCCCCCTCAATAGAAAGCGTCTGAAAGAGATCTTTCATATCAGGGAGTTCATCCGAAGCGAAGGAAAATCCCTTATGGGCTAACTGGATGTATTCGGTCAAGGTTTCTAAATCAGAAAGAAGGCTGTTTTTATCGTCAAACGGCTGAAGAGAAAAGATAGCTTCCCTTGTGGTTTGTATTTTGGCTTTGCCCGCCAACAAGGCCAAAAGTTGTGGAAAATCAAGCACTTCTCCGTCAAATCTTTTTTCCATCATGCCACTCCTTGAGTACACCCTCAACCCGCCTGTAAAAATCCTTTGCCATCTCATCCCAGTGAAAACGTCCAGCCCATACCAGAGCCTGTTCTGAGAGGTACTTCCAGCGTTTTTCATCCCCCAAGAGATCAAAAACAGCCTTTGCCAATGCCTCAGGAGTTTTCTCATCCACCAGTATGCCTGTTCTCCCGTCCTGAATAGAATCCTGAAGACCTGGAATCCGATACCCTATCACCGGTGTTCCACAGGCATTGGCTTCAATCACCACAATCCCCCACCCTTCCTTCTCAGAAGGAAGCACCATAAGCCATGCCTGTTCTAAAAGGGTATTTTTTGCCTCTTCCTCTACAAATCCTGTGAAGGTTACTCTCTCCTGGATACCCAATTCTGCCGAGAGCATTTTGAGTTTCTCCATCTCCTCTCCCTGACCGGCCACGACAAAGGACACCTCAGGAAACCTGGACAACATAAGCTTTGCCATCTGAAGAAAATGATCCACCCTCTTGTACGATTTGAGCCTCCCCACATAGACCACAAGGGGAGTAGAAGAACGCTTCCTCATTTTTTCTTCAAAAGAGAGGGGATGTTTTTCAATGCCATTATACACAACCGAGAGATTCTGATAAGCATACAAACCCTGCAATTCTTTCGCTGTACTTGGAGAAACCGCAAAGAGAGGGGTTTTCGTGTACACTCCCAAAAGCCATTTCTCCATGAGATAAACATAGGTAGCAAAGAGCCATGAGAGGATGGTATAGAGACTTTTTCCATGAATATGATGCATAAGAGCCACCACAGGCACTTTTTTCATATACAGAGGGGTAGCAAGAGGTATCTTTGAAATATCATCGATCACGAGGTCGTAGCCTTTTTTTCTTCCCTTCCAGATCCACCAGAAAAAAAAGGAAAAATTGAAAAGGGCATTATTCGGCAAACGAATAATCCTGTACCAGGGGGTTTCCGCCGTTCGTGAACAACCAGGAAACGTCGCACTCACAAAATCAACATCCCAATCAGGGGGTTTACGCTTCAAAATCTCATGAATATGAACCTCAGCGCCGCCGGCCTCTGGATGAAAAATATCCCGCCAGTTAACAACAAGCACCTTCATCGCTAAAACTCTTGTTGATAGAGGGGAATACTCAAGCGTACGTCTGTTTCCCTGTTCTGGGAAAGGCCTCTCACATAGATCTGATCATGATAGGCGGTAAAGAGGGGTATCAAAAAGGTCATGAGATAGATATAATTCCAATCCGTATCGGAGAGGTATGTCCCCTCACTTCCATGAAAATAGGCATTTTTTATCATCAAAACATTCATCATGAGATAAAAAGAGATAGGCACAGCCACAAAAAAGACCACATCATACCGACGCCATAGCGTCTCCTGAAAAGGTGCGGTATTGGTACCATCAACAAGATAGGTAGGAGGAAGCCTTTCCTCAGGAGTCGCCACCAGAGGGGGAAGAATCTTTCCTTCTACCTGGGACTGATTTGTTTCACCCGTGGCCATCAAAGGGAGCAAAAGGAAAAAGAAACCCCACTTTATACCAGAAAATCGTTGCACCGTTCTTTTCTCTCCTTTTATTTCATTGTAGGTATTATAGAGAAAAAGCAAATTTTCGTCAAACAAAAGAAAAAACGCCTGGCAAAGCCAGGCGTTTTGAGAGCTTTTTCAAAAACACCATCCAAGACGCAAGCCAAAAGAAAAGATCCAGTCATTCTGATAAGCAAGGGCAGTACCACCCCATCGGAATTCAAAACCAGACATATTGATGCCACCAATATCCATGAAAAGATTTACACCCATACCTTTGAAGTCTGGTGTTACCACAGGTCCAAGATTCAGGGCAAAATTGTACCGACGGCGAATCTTTTCTCCTTCATAGAACTGATAAAAATCATAGAAATACTCCCAGCGATAGCGAAGCCCAACGACAGGCAAATTGGTAGAAACAAACCCTCGAAAACTCATAAAGAAATTTACATCAAAGCTTCCAGCTAAAATATGCCTCTGATGGGTATATCCCGGCACAATCGCAACCTTGACGTAGCGAACATTCCCTACCGTCACCGTAGAAAGGGGAACGGCAACCATTGTCTCTTTGGCAGTATGAGAGATCACCCATCCTGCACTGGCACCGCCATACAAACCATTGGCATTTCCCCGCACCAGAAAAGGAAGAAAACCATACCCATAGCCAGCATAGCCAGAAAGATACAACACCTTCGCTACCTCAGGAAGGGTAACCCCAACCTCTCCCCGTCCCATCAAGAGAGGAAGGACATCAAGCCCCGCCCGAAGAGACACCTGAAACCCCGGCATCACAAAGGCCTCTTCATAGGCCTTTTCTGCCGACCACGCTACCGATACCATACACAAAGCCAGAACACCTACAAGAAATCTTTTTTTCATACCCACCTCCTTCTCTTAGGTTATAGAGTAAGTTTTTCATACAAGGACTGAAGAAAAGCCCTGAAAGAAGGTGGTGGAGTTACTTCCCTTCTTCGCATCATAGTCGTGAGATCACGCCAGAACTTTTCCCATTCGTAGAAGCTACTCCGCCCCCACGAAAAAGCTTTCACGTACTTGGGTGGTTGAACAAAACCACCCTCAAGAAAAATATTGGCAGCGGGTTCAATCACCGTTCCCGTATTGAGCATAACCCCAATACCAATCTTGACAAAATCAGCGATAACAGAACCAAACTTGTTGGTACGGGTTTCGAGTTTTCCTTCACGCCTTTCAATCACGATAGGACGATAGTTGTTTTTGAGATCACTTGTCGTGGCCATAGCCCCAATATTCACCCAGCTTCCCACATAACTATGCCCTAAAAAACCTTCATGATGCTTATTCGAATAGGACTCTATGACACTCCATTCTACTTCTCCACCTATTTTACAGGAGGTACGAATAACCGTCCCCTCACGAAGCCGCCCACTATCCACAAGCGATTTCTCTCCAATATATGATGGCCCATCAACAATAGAGAAAGCCCTCACCTTTGCCCCTTTGTCCACCACTATCATCCCATTTGCCGGGTGCCAGACCACATAAGGATCTATAACCGCTGTTTTGTGAATATAGACCCTCTCCTGAGGAGAAAAATAGCTTTCGTCGGTAGCAAAATAGGGTTCAAACATCTCTATCGCTGTTTCAAGGCGGTTCACCACATCCGCTACATCACGGTAGTAGAGACCATCCGAAACTTCCCGGGTAGGAAAGAGAGAGGCAAGATAGTTCACATTCTGCCCCTCAAGGGCTAAAAGAATCTCTTCAGAGATTCTCTCACTCCCGGCTACATACACCCACCGCCCATCCGGGGTTATACCCATCCCCTTTTCAAAACGAAAACCAACCGGATAAACAAACTGGGGATTGAGAACAAGGAAAACCTCTTCTCCTTTCCATACCCATTCCTCAGAGACAAAGGCACGAGAGCCATCCTCCCGAAAACGAGAAGACCAGCATTTCACCTCACCAAACTCACGTTTAGCCCTTTCAAGAGGGGTCATCACCCCAAGCGTGATATCCCACAAAAAGCGGGTATAGCTGATGGGAGAAAAATGAATATGATCATGAGATTCAAGAAGCAAAACCATGCCAACCCCTTTAGAACATAAACGTTACACCACCCGGTATGTAAGCAGCCTTGAGAAGCACCCTCTTATCCAGTGGTTCAAACAGAAGATAGCCTGTTTCTCCTTTTGACGTTTTGACTTCCACGACAAGAGTTTTCGAGCCCACCATGGTTCCAAAAAGGGAGGAAAGCTTCGAACGAGAACCACTCTTTGAGGCTTCTTCAACTCTCACCACCTGGATTTTATCCATCACCACGGAGAGAAAATCCGGCGGGAAAAGAGAACCCTTGTCACGCCCCATTTTTTCATCAGAGATAAAATATATCTGTTCCGCTATCTCATTTCGGTAAGCATCAATGTGACCACGAGCAATGCCAACCGTTACTTTATAGGCACGAATGAAAAGGGGATTTTGGGTATTTTGCTGAAAGAAACGAATATCCTCTTTGTAGAGAGCAATCGTCTGCTTTTGTTTCTCAGGGAGAGAGAGAGAAAGAAGGGTATCACAGGCTTTCATGGCCTCATCATAGCGATCGATTTCCATGGTAGCAAACAAAAAAGCCCACCAGAGTTTCTGTCCCAAATCCGTATTATATTCCTTCTGGGAGAGGAGAGAAATCCCCTTCTGGAGAACAGGATAGGCCTTTTCCGCCTGATTCATAGAAAGCCAAATATCCCCTGCATTATAGAGAATCGCCGGATTTTCAGGGGCAAGTTGAAGGGCCTTCTGAAGGGCTGGGTCTATCTCATTATAACGTTCCAGTTCAAGCGACAACTGGGCAAGAAGGGTATAGGCCTGGGGTTCATTGTCCCTCATCTTGATAAACTCACGAAGATATTTATCCGCCTCTTCATACTTTTCTGTCCACATAGAAAGGAGAGCGATATTGAAATAGGGAGGCGCAAAGCTTTTATCAAGTTCAATACACTTCTTAAACGACGCAATGGCTTTGTCAAACTCCTGATTCTGGGCATATTTTTGCCCTTCCTGTAGATACTTCTGTACCTCTGGAGAAACCGCAAAAAGCCCAACCACCATAAGCATCATGACTATCATCATGAACTTTTTCATCCTTTTCCTCCTTTTTTTGTAAAAATAGTATAGAAGGAAATGATTTCCCTGTCAAGAAAACGAGAATTTCTCCAACGAGAAAAAGGCCAAAACACCAGTGCCAGGGTTTTGTGAAAGAAAATTTATTTTACCTCAGCTTTGTAGGAAGTCTTCTCATGAATAACTTTCACCAGAGTGTCCGCACGAACGTTGCCAACGACCTTTACCTCCCCTGTTGCAAGGTCAACGGCTACCTCCTCCACACCCGCCACAGAAGAAAGCGTTTGCTTTACTGTTTGCACACAACCCTGACATTTCATTCCCTTTACCAGAAGTTTCACCTCTGCCATAACTCCTCCTCTTCTCTTTCAAACATACACACAAAGAGAGAAAAAAGGCAAACCAAAATTCGAGGAAGCCTTTTCAACTCAGGGCTACATCAAGAACCATCATCACCACAAACCCGAGCATAGTTCCCACGGTAGCAATATCAGAATTCCCCTTCTGCTGGGATTCTGGAATCACCTCTTCCACAACCACATAAATCATAGCCCCAGCAGCAAAGGCCAAAGCATACGGCAACACCGGTTTGGCCCAGAAAACCAAAAGAGCCCCCAGAACCCCTGCTACCGGTTCCACAAGCCCGGACAATTGCCCGTACCAGAAACTTTTCCACACACCGACACCTTCCCTTCGGAGAGGATAGGACACACTCATTCCCTCAGGAAAATTCTGAATCCCAATCCCTATCGCCACCGCGAGAGCGGAGAGAAGTTCAGCGTGAGTGTAGTTATCCCCCAAGGACCCAAGGGCTACTCCCACAGCCAACCCCTCAGGAATATTGTGGAGCGTGATCGCCAAAACAAGAAGAGTGGTCTTTTTCCAGTGCGTATGGAGCCCTTCGCTTTCACTCACGGGAAGTCCAATATGCACATGGGGGATGATCATATCGGCTAACCGCAAAAAAGCCCCTCCAAGCACAAAACCAATACCTGCCACCAACCAGGGAATCTGTCCCGTCTGGGTGGCGATCTCCAGCGCCGGCATAAGAAGAGACCAGAAACTTGCTGCAATCATCACACCAGCCGCAAAGCCAAGCATCATATCCAAAAACTTCTGACTCACGCGGGGCGTGAGAAGCACAAGCCCAGCCCCTAACGCTGTCATTCCCCACGTAAAGAGTGTAGCAAGAAAAGCCATCAGAACTGGATGCATCGTCCACCTCCTTGAAAAAAAGGCTTATCCTTTCGGATAAGCCTTTTTGAGCCGCCTGGGGGTCGAACCCAGGGCCCTCACATTAAAAGTGT
>FQKF010091645.1_pt1 | contig 21236 bp, 8 predicted proteins | sample 1504521 | NCBI WGS metagenome assembly FQKF01 (sample SAMEA4475357, study PRJEB15587) | soil metagenome | biome: Soil; feature: Field | place: India | collected 2015-03-11 | depth 0 m
TCGGGTTTGTGCGTGGCGAGGGATACGGCAGAAGTTCGGTTGTTGGACTCCATAGATATTAGCGCTCAGGTTTCCATCACACCTTTGTGCAACAGTCTGAGGGTGATTTTTGAGAATACCAGCGGCTATCCGGCTGTGTGGGACTTTGGCGATGGCACTAAGAGCAGTCAGGACTTATTGGAGCACACCTATGCGATGCCGGGTTTGTATCTGGTTTCGCTGGTCAGCAGCGAATTATGCGTAATGCCGTTTGCGATGGTGCTGGAGGTGAAGTTCGACAGTTTTACTGTGACGGCGCCCGATGTAATGGCGTGCGGCTATTCAGCAGAGTTGCAGGCGACGACCAGCCTGCCCGGTACGGTGGTGTGGTACGACGCGCAGGGCAATATCATTGACCCCAGTGGCGTGGAAGAGGGTACCTACATTGTCGTCGCCACCGATCTTTCGGGCCAATGCAAGGCTACGGACACAGTTCAAGTGCGTACGATCCTGGTCGAGGTAATGGCGGAGGTCATCGGCAAAGATACCCTTTGCCGCAACGACACCACCACGCTGCTGGCCACAGTGAAGGGCAATGCTTCGAATTATGTCTATTTCTGGACGCCGGCCCAAACGCTCATCGGCGCCAACACACCCATGCCGCTGGCCGTACCTAATGGGCCGCAGACCTACACCGTAACCGTCATTGCTGACGGGTTGTGCGTGGACACGGCTTCAGTACAGGTATATTTCATTGAATACACGTGCACAGAGCCGTATGTGTTCATTCCCAAAGCCTTTACTCCCAACGGCGATGGCAACAACGACTACTTCCGCGTACGGGGAGCCGACATTACAGAGATTTATTTCATCGTCTATACGCGCTGGGGCGAAGAAGTCTATCGCACCGAAGACCCCAACCACACTGGCTGGGACGGTACGTTCCGCGGCAAGCCTGCCACGCCCGATGCCTATGGCTGGTATGCGCGCGTCCGCTGCGGCAATGGACAGTGGTTCGAGAGCAAAGGCAGTGTTACGCTGCTGCGCTGAGGGCTTTCTCCAGATGAAAAAACAACACCCTGCAGTGCTGCTTCTGCACTGCAGGGTGTTGTTTTTTCGGAACATGCGGTTCAATTCTTTACTTTCAACAACTTCTGCCGATGCAGTACCTGCTCAGGTCGTTCGGCGTCGAGCAGGAGCACCTAGTAGAGGCCCGGGGGTGGTGTTGTGGCGTCTGAGGTGGCGTTGTGCAGCGTGAGCATGCGCACGGTGCGTCCGTCTGCGCTGTGTACCAAGGCCATGGGGGAGCGGTCGTAGGTGCTGGTGTAGCGCACCACATCGCGGCACGGGTTGGGCGAGAGCACGGAAGGCTCCGATGTGCCGGTGTTGAACTCGATGACCCGCACCGCATCGCCGTCGGTAGAGATTTTGTAGAGCGACACTTCTGGTATTATTTAAAAAATGGAAGCATCTGATGAGGGCCTGGCAGAACGCTATGCCCAAACGATGCGCCCTGAACTAAGATTCTACAAGAGATTTTTTCGATGCGGCATAAGCCCATTTTTTGTTTTTAATTAAATTTTTGATAAGGTTATCTGGTTCGGCAATTTTTCAGGTGGCGTGTTTTAATGCCCTTCTCCAGAGGCTTGTTCATTCGGGTAATGGCCTGCGTTCGGGCGGAGGATATGCTATATGGTGATGGAAGACTTAATGCTGGCGCAACGTGAGAAACTGGAATTTTGTAATCAACTAAAAACGCACTTTATGAGACCATCCAAGAGTAGTAGGACTCCTCTAATGCACCTGATGCGCGGAGCCATTCAACAGGCACTGCGTACGTCCGGAGCAGACGCCCCTCGTCCTTTCCCCGCCGCCTCTGCAGTGCTGTGGAGCCGCCGGCGTTTTATCAAAACGGCTGGGAAGGCCATTGTTATAAGCGGGCTGACGACTTCCGTGCCTCTTCTTTCTTGCCGGCGAGAGGGGCGAGAATTTAGGATAGTAATTGTGGGCGCCGGCATGGCCGGCCTAAACGCGGCCTGGCGATTGAAAAAATCCGGCATTGACGCCACCATTTACGAAGCGAGCAATCGCATAGGTGGGCGCATATACACTGCTCGCGGTTTTTTCGGCACGGGTACCGTCACAGAGTTTGGCGGAGAATTCATTGACTCCATTCACGGAGACATGCTTTCGTTGGCCCGCGAATTTGGTCTGCCTCTGTTGGACACCGCTGCCGACAAAGGCCCGACCAAAGACGCCTATTTCTTTAATAATCAGCACTACACGGTAGCGCAGGTCATCAGCGAGCTGCAGAGCATTGCCCCGCGCATGCAGGCCGATATCAACCTGTACAAGAGCAATTATCATCAGGCGATTGAGGTTTTCGATAAGCTGTCGCTTGAGCAATATCTGAGCGACATCGGAGCAACGAGCTGGCTGAGGGCATTGCTCACCGAGGCGTATGTAACGGAATACGGCCTCGATGCTGGCGAGCAGTCGTGCTTGAATATGATTGCTCTCATTTCGTTGGATACCAGCGGCGGAGTGTTCGATATCTTTGGCGAAAGCGACGAGCGCTATAAGATTCTCGGCGGCAACGAACGCCTCATTGAGCAATTGGCCAGCAGGCTGTCGGGGCAAATCAACACCGACCAGCGGCTGACGGCTTTGTCCAAATCGGGCGCTGGCTACCGACTGGTTTTTGAGCAGAGCAGCGGCGGGACGAAAGAAGTGTTCGCCGATTTTGTCGTGCTGACGCTACCTTTTACTCTTCTGCGGGAAGTCAAACTGGATAACAGCCTCAACTTGCCGCCTCAAAAAGTTCGAGCTATTAACGAACTGGGCTATGGCACCAATGCTAAGCTCATGTTGGGCTTCAACGGCCGCCCTTGGCGCATGAATGGGTTTGCGGGCTATCTTTTCACCGATAATGGCCTACAAACGGGCTGGGAGAACACGCAGTTGCAAAACACGTCCGAAAGCAGCTATACCATCTTTTCGGGCGGTACGGCGGGCATCAACGTGGGCGCAGGCACTCCGGAGTTTCAGGCAGCACAGCACCTGCCCTTGCTTCAGCGGGTGTTCCCGGGCGCACAGAGCGCGTACAACGGCCGGGTAGCGCGTTTCCATTGGCCTAGCAGCCCCTATGCTAAGTGCAGCTATGCTTGTTACAAGGTCGGGCAATGGAAGACGATTGCCGGTTGGGAATTTGAACCCGTAGACCGCCTTTTCTTCGCTGGCGAACACTGCAGCGAAGAATTCCAGGGCTACATGAACGGCGCTGCTGAAACAGGCCGACGCGTAGCGGAGCAAATCCTCGAGATGGTCTGAGGCGAAAATGCTGTGCATTCTCCTGCCTTGAGGCATCTGTATGTGCCTGGCTTTCAGCCAACGCGTACATTTGCTTTTTTTAAACAAAAACCCATCGCCGTTGACCATGTCGCGCCTTTTGCTTTTCTTACTGCCGTTGATGCTGGCTTTTTGTAAATACGCCCAAAAATCGAAACCAGCGCCCTCAAAGTCCACCCAACCTGACACCGAGATTATGGCCAAAATGAGCACGCCAACGCCACCCCAACACGGCGATTATGCCGATGAATGGGCCAAAATTGACAGCTTGGAAAAGAAGGGCCTGCTCAAGAGTGCCTTGGAGCGCACAGAGGCCCTCTATGCCCGCGCCAAAGCCGACCAGAACACCCCGCAAATCATCAAGGCCTTGCTCTATCGCGGCAAGTACGTTACCCAACTGGAAGAAGACGGCTTTGAGAAAGCCGTTGCCCTGTTTGAGCAGGAAGAGAAGACGGCCTCCGAGCCTGCGCGTTCCGTCTTGCAAAGCCTGCTGGGCGAGCTGTATAGCCTTTATCTGCAAAATATGGGCTGGCGCATTGATGAGCGCACGCCGCTAGCAGAGAGCCAGCCAGGCGACTTGAAAACCTGGTCGGCCGAGCAAATCGAACTGCAGGCCCTGCGCTACTACCGCGCTTCGGTAACCAAGGTGGACGTATTGCGCGCCACGCCTGCCGACCATCTGCAAGCCTTGCTGACCAAACCGCTTAACGACTCTGTGGATGGCGCCCCACTGCGGCCCACCTTGTTCGACCTGCTGGCCCACCGCGCTGTGAAGCACTTTGCCGATGAGCGCAGCTACCTCACCCGGCCTGCTTACGAGTTCTACTTAGACCAGCCCGAAGCCTTTGCGCCGGCGGCGGAGTTTGCCCGTTTCAACTTTTCCAGCCGCGACACCAACTCAGGCAACTGGTTAGCCATTCGTCTCTTTCAGCAGGTGCTAGCAGTGCATTTAGCCAGCGGAAACACAGCAGCGCTTATTGACGCCGACCTCCTGCGCCTGCAATTTGCCCGAAACAAATCTACCCTCAGCGACAAGTGGGAGCGCTACGCCGAGGCGCTGCGCTTGCTGAGCCGCGAGCATTACAACCACCCCTCCGAGGCAGAAATTGCCTATCACTTAGGCGCAGCATATCGGCAGTTGAGTGAACAGCCCGAGAATGCCGAAAGCGACCTGCTCCAGCAGGCCGTGGCTGAATGCGAAAGCGCCATAGCGCGGCATCCGAACACCTATGGCGCAGCGCTGTGCCAGACACTGGTCAGTCAAATTCGGCGCCCGACAGTGCAAGTCCAGGTGGAGCAAATCTATTTGCCCGACAGACCTGCACTCATCTCAGCGTCATTTAGGAACATCCAGCAGGCGCATATGCGCGTGGTGGCCCTCCCTCATGTCGACGCTGTGAAAAACGGCTGGCTTCAGCTGGGCGACCTGCTTAAACTGCGCGCCACAGAGCAGCGCGTGTGGAACCTGAGCGCTCCTGACGACTTTCGCGAACACCGCACCGAGCTGCGCCTGCCACCCCTACCTGTAGGGTACTACGCTGTGTTGGTTTCACCGACGGAAAATTTCGAGGGTCGTGACCAACCGGTCAGCTATGCCTTCTTCGCCTGCTCTAACCTGGCGGGTATCACCTACGATTTCAACGGCGCTACCCACGTTGCCGTCGTGCACCGCGAAACGGGAGCGCCCTTAACCGGCGTGCTGGGCGAGTATTTTGACCAAAAATGGGACTCGCGCACGCGCGACTACCGCGATGAGCGCATCGGCTTCGCCACCACCGGCAAAGACGGCCTGCTGCGCCCCCAGGTGGCCAGCAACCGTTCGTTCTCGGTACGCCTCAGCCAGGGCAAAGACACCCTCTGGCTCGACCACACGTTCTATCGCTACTCGCGCGAACGCAACCGCACCCAGCAGAAGGTGGTCTTCTTCACCGACCGCAGCCTGTATCGCCCCGGACAGACGGTCTATTTTAAGGGCATTTTGCTGGAGTGCGACCCCAAAGGCATGCCGCGTATCCTGCCCAGCACTAAGGTACAGGTAACGTTCTACGACGCCAACCTGCAGCCCAAAGGCCAGCTGACCCTCACCACCAACGAATACGGCACGTTTAACGGCGCTTTTCAGGCCCCGGCCAGCGGCCTGACGGGCGCCATGAGCATCCGCGCCGAAGGCTATAGCGGCCAGGCGTCGTTCTCGGTGGAAGAGTACAAGCGCCCCAAGTTTGAGGTAACGTTTCAGCCTGTTGAGGGCAGCTACCGCGTCGGCGACGTCGTCAAGGTGCGCGGCGAGGCCAAAAACTACACCGGCAGCAACGTGGACGGCGCCCAGGTGCGCTATCGCATCGTGCGCCAGGCGCGTCTGCCCTGGTGGTGGCGCTGGCGCATCTGGCCTCCCTACGGCCGAGAGGAAGAGGTGGAAATTGCCAACGGAACCACTACTACTGCCGCCGACGGCTCGTTTGAAATTGAATTTACAGCCCTGCCTGACCGCAAACTGCCCGAAAAAGACCTGCCCACCTTCCAGTACACAGTGAAGGTCGATATTACTGACATCACCGGCGAAACACGCACCAACGAAACCTACGTATCGGCCGGCTATGTAGCCCTGAACGTGGACCTCGCCCTGCCACAGGAGGTGGAGCTGCAAGACCTGCGCAAGGTGGCCCTTAGGACCACCAACAATGCCGGCCAGCCGCAAACAGCCGAAGGCATGGTTGAAATCACACGCTTAATGCCGCCCTCGACACGCTTTATCGAGCGCTATTGGCCCGCACCCGACGTACTGACGCTAAATGAGCGGGATTTCCGGCGCGAGTTCCCGCTCTACGCCTGGAATGGCGAAGACAAGCCGGAGAAATGGGGCCGCCAGGACTTCACCCGCACCGTCTCGTTCCGTAGCAGCGGCAGCACCGACCTCGACCTGCACGGCGGCCAGATGACGGCGGGTCACTACGAAGTGGTGCTGAAAACGCGCGACGCCTTTGGCAAGCCCATCGAAATCAAGCAAATTGTGCGCGTGTGGGATGCCAAAACACCCGCCACTCGCTTCGACAAGCCCGCCGGAGCCTTAGAAAAGACCACCTGCGAACCCGGTGAAACGGCGCGCCTTTGGCTGGGCGGCGGACAAGGGCTGCACTTCCTGCTCCTCACCGGCCGCGAAGGCAAAACCCAGGAGCCGCGCTGGCTACTCCTCAGCGGGTCCCAGAGCACCGACATAGCCGTGCAGGAAGCCGACCGCGGCGGTATTGGGCTGAACGCTTTCACCGTGCAACACAATCGCTTCTACCAGACCGGCCCGCACAACCTCAGCGTGCCCTGGAGCAACAAAGACCTAACCATCACCTTTGAAACCTTTCGTGATCGCCTCGCTCCCGGCGATCGCGAAACCTGGCGACTGCGCATCAGCGGACCGAAAAAGGAAAAAGTCGCTGCCGAACTCGTCGCCGCCATGTACGACGCTTCGCTCGATCAGTTCCTACCGCACAGATGGAGTAAAATAGGCTTCCCCAGCCATTATTATTCCCTCAGCCTGTCCTCTAACGGCTTCGGCTTGCAAGGCGGTAATGTGCGCTTCGCGCGCAGCGAGGCGCCCACGCCCCGGCAGCGCAAATACGCTGAAATCAATTGGTTTGACTTCCCGCGCTATGCCGGCAGATACCCTTATGCCGAATTGCAGATGGCAGAACGCCGTAAGGATATGCAATTATTAGACATGGCAGACGGCGCACAGGAAGAAGCGGTAGCTCAGGAAGCGCCTGCCTTGGATGCTGAAACCGCTGCACGGCCCGCGCCACCTGCTGGCGGGCAAAAAACCCCCGAGCCGGTGCCGGCACCCATTCGGCGAAACCTGAACGAAACAGTGTTCTTTATGCCCGAACTGCGCACCGATGCCCAGGGCAACGTGGTGCTCCGATTCACGATGAACGAGGCACTTACGCGCTGGAAACTGCTGCTGTTTGCCCATACAAAAGAACTGCAGCAGGTCACAGAAGAGCGCACGGTCGTTACCCAAAAAGAGCTCATGGTTCTGCCCAATCCACCGCGCTTTTTGCGCGAAGGCGACGTGCTGGAGTTTACAGCCAAAGTGAGTAACCTGTCAGACATGCCCATTTCGGGTACGGCCACGCTCAGCTTGTTTGATGCTCTTACGATGCAGGCGGTGGAGGCAGCCTTTGGCCTTAGTCCACGCAACCTAGTGGTCTCTTTCTCTGCTGCGCCGGGCCAATCGGCGCCCGTTTCGTGGCGTCTGAAGGTGCCCGAAGGACAAATGGGTGCTCTGACATGGCAGATTTTTGCTGAAGGCAAACAACACCGCGATGGCGAGGAAAATACATTGCCGGTGGTTACGAACCGCATGCTTGTAACCGAGACGCTGCCCCTGACGGTACGCGGTGGTCAGCAAAGGACCTTTACGTTCGAAAGCTTGAAGAACAATGCTTCCAACTCCTCGCGCCACCATCGTTACACGGTGGAATTTACCAGCAACCCGGTGTGGTACGCCGTGCAGGCACTGCCTTACCTAATGGAGTTCCCACACGAATGCAGCGAGCAGATTTTCAGCCGCTTCTACGCCAATGCACTGGCCGCGCAGGTAACGCAAAAGCTGCCTAACCTGCGCCGCGTCTATGATCGCTGGAAAGCCACCGGTAGCCCGGCTATGCAGTCGAACCTGACCAAAAACCAGGAACTCAAGACGGCTCTTCTCGAAGAGACCCCCTGGGTGCTGGAGGCCCTGAGCGAAGAGCAGCAAAAACAAAATATCGCCTTGCTGTTCGACCTCAACCGCATGGCCGACGAACGCGCACGCGCCCTTAGCGCGCTGGCCGAACGCCAGGCGCCCAGCGGCGGCTGGAGTTGGTTCCCCGGCGGGCGCGAAAGCTGGTACATCACCCAGCACATCGTCGCCGGCTTAGGCCACCTGCAACACCTCGGCGTGCTCAATGCAGAGCAGGATAATGACGTGAGTAACATGCTCGACCAGGCGCTGGGCTTTTGCCATCGCGAGATGCAGCGTCACTACGCCGAGCTGGAGAAGCTGGCTCAGGAGGGCAAAATCAAACTCGATGACGACCACCTGCATGGGCTGGCTATCCACTATCTATATGCTACGTCGTTCTTCGCCCTCGATAAGCCCGACCGCGTAACAGCTTATTACCTGGAGCAAGGCGCGCGCTATTGGCTGCAGCACAATCTCTATGAGCAAGGCATGCTGGCGCTGGCACTACATCGCTATGGCCGCCCCGATGCCGCACAAAGCATCGTGGCCAGCCTGCGCGAGCGGGCCATCGTCAAGGAAGAACTCGGCATGTATTGGCCCTTCGACCGCGGTATGTACTGGTACCAGCTGCCTGTCGAAACCCAGGCGCTGCTCGTCGAGGTCTTCGATGAAGTGGCCAACGATGCTCGTGCCGTGGAGGAACTGCGCATCTGGTTGCTCAAAAACAAACAAACTAACCGCTGGGAAAGCACTAAAGCCACTGCTGAAGCCGTCTATGCCCTGTTGCTGCGCGGCGACAACTGGCTGGCTTCCACTCAGCCCGTCCGCCTGCAAATGGGCAGCAAAGCCCTCACGCCGCACGAATACGAACCCGGTACAGGCTACTTCAAGCAGACCTGGAGCGGCAGCGAAATCCAGCGCGATTGGAGCACTCTGCGCGTAGATAATCCCAACGCGTACATCGCCTGGGGGGCTGCCTACTGGCAGTACTTCGAGGATTTAGATAAAATTGCTGCCTTCCGCAATACGCCACTGACCATCGTGAAGCAACTGCTCCGCGAGGAAAACACACCCACTGGGCCAAAGCTGTACCCCCTCGCAGATGGCTCGGTCCTCAAACCCGGCGACCGCCTGAAAGTGCGTATCGAAATCCGCACCGACCGCGCCATGGAGTTCGTCCACCTCAAGGACATGCGTGCCGCCGGCTTCGAGCCCGTAAACGTCCTTAGCCAATACCGCTGGCAGGACGGGCTGGGCTACTACGAAAGCACCCGCGACCTGGCCACTCACTTCTTTATTGACTACCTGCCGCGCGGCACGTTTGTGCTCGAGTACCCGTTAGTGGTCGCCTATCGAGGCAATTTCTCCGCCGGTATTGCCACATTACAGTGCATGTACGCGCCCGAATTTTCCACTCACTCGCAGGGTATGCGCGCAACAGTAGAGTAAAGCACAGAGGTTGTTAATGGGATGTAAAGATTTCTCGCACGCGGTTGTCGTATTATCTGGAAATGAGGCCTAACCATCGCTTTGTCTGTTAATGGCTTTCAAAAAGCCAGCTCGGGTCGTCGCACTGGTGTGACTCTTGATGCCATAGGCGTCAGAAAAACGTCTTTGCAGACGAGCAAGGGCAGGCAATACAAAAGGAAGATTGTTTTCATTTGGTTTTTTGGGGTTCTGCCGCCGACGCGTAACGCGCTCGGCGGCTTTTGTTTTACAGCCGCCGTGATACCAGATCACTGAAAATGCTTGTCGGTAGCGTGCCGAACAGGCCGCTATGTCTGCAGGCTTATATCCTCTGCCACCCATTGTTCGATGTTTCGGGTTTTGGAGGAGGGCTGCACACCTACACTGGTTGCGGGTTTTCCCAGGTGCCACCAGGCTCCTTAGTAATGTTTTTGGCGGATTTGCTCCAGTGCAGCCTCTGCGGGTTCGTCTAATCTGAATTCGAGAATGAAGACACGCTTTGAGGTTTTCACGGCGCGGCCCATGCGTCCGTCGGAAGTGCATATCTCGCTGTGCATGCGTATGCCCATGTATCGGAAGAGGAGGTGGATGATGGCGTGATAAAAGCGCTCTGGCTAGTTTTCTTACATTTAGTAGGGTGCACTTCGGAACACGCCCTGCAGGGTTCGGAACATTGCCTTCGGGTCTTTGCGTTCGAAGGCTTTTTGCAGTTGAATGACCAGAGCGGTTTCGTGTTCGGTTTCTACGCCGGTGAAGGCTTCGAGGAGGTATTTGAGCATGGAGTCTCGTACTTCCTTGTTGGGGCAGTCGAGCGTCAGCAGTCTCGGTTGGCGTCAGCTGTTTCGATGTCTTTGCCCAGGTAGTGCACGATGGGCGTGTCGTATTCGTCTATGAGGACAACGACTTTCCGTCCTCTTCCTGCCGGGGCATGGATTAGATGGTCAAGTTTTTGGGCAACAGACATTATTTCTACGGATGCTACGCCGGGCTCTGCGTACACTTTGCTTAGCGCATAGTGGAGCGCCGCTTCCGGGCCTACCTCAGCGAGTCCGGAGCCTGTCAGCGACAGCCGCACCACGGGATGCCGCCGCGACCAATCCCATTTGTCGGCAATCCACAGGTGCTCGAACAATTCGCGGCTGCCGGAGTATAGTTCCTGCAACGTGGACAACGTGAGCGGCTTGCCGAAACGGCGCGGACGGGAGAGGAAGTAGAATTTCCCTAACGTAACCAGACGGTGCAGGTACTCTGCTTTATCTACTTACTTACAGCCTTCTGTTCGGATGGTTCGGAAATCCTGTATGCTGATGGGTAGTTTGAACATTGCGCGGTGGTGTTTTGGGCAAATATAACACTTTGGTAATCAGCGCAGCAGCACCATTTTGCCAATACCTCGCTGAAAAAAGCCGTCCACGGCGCTGTTTTCCCACAGTTCAAAGTCTGAACCATCGGCCTTTTTGGCCACGACGCGGTAGAGATAGATACCGTTGGCCAACGGTTCGCCGTACTGGTCGCGGCCGTCCCAGCAGAACTCGCTGCGGTGCGTGCCGGCGCGCAAGGGACCAAACTCGGCCTCTGTTACCTCGCGCACGATACGGCCACTAACGGTTAGGATTTGCAACCGAAGGCGCGCTGGCGGCTCGGCACCCGTGAGCGTGTAGTAGAAGCAGGTTTGAGTAGAAAACGGATTAGGATAGTTGAGCAGGTTCGACAGTGCAGAGCGTGTAACGACGCGGAAGCGAATAGCGTAGTTAACCTGGCCGGCAGCATTGCCCGAGGCGTCGCGTCCGTTGACGATAAGGCGATACTCGCCGTCGCGTGTGAAGGTCGGACGCCATTCTACGCGGGCGCGATTATGTTTGGGCAGTTGGGCTAGGTCGGCAGGGAAGAACTGCACTGTGGGGTCACTGAAGTAGAGCCGCTGCAGGGCGCCGTCGGGACCTTGCCATTGAATTGTCAATGCGGTGGTGTCACTCAGGCCCAGATACGGGTTTTCGTCGCGCAGAGTGGCTACGATGACGGGCTGTGGCGATACGATATCACCGTCAGCAATGTGGACACCGTCGAACGTAACGTCGAGCAGCGGGTTGCGCACGTCGCGGCTGACCCAGATATTGCGTGTCCAGGCGTTGTTGAACAGGTACTGTTCGGGTTGGTCCGGTCCGGCGTTAGCCTCTACGGTCAGACGGTGCGGGCCATGGCGATCGCGCGTTTCGAAGCGGAGCGCCAGGTGCAGCGTGTCGCCGGCGGGCAGCGGGCGCAGGCGCAGGATATAGTCGCGACCCTGTCCGTCGACGTGCTCGAAGCGAGCGCGCAGAAGCAGGCTGTCGAAGTCGGAGGGTGAGACGTTAACAAAAGCCACAGAAACGCGCCCGGGTTCGCCCTGCTGGAGCGTATCGGCGTGCCAGGCAAAGTGTGTGGTTGGATAAAGTGCGCCTTCAGGCACGGGTTCGTACAGTACACGCGCAAAACGCGGCTGCAGGGCTGTGCGCAGCAGTGTGTCGCGTGCGGAAAAGCGCAGGCGCAGGCGCGGAAACTCCCGGGCCGGCACGTCTGTCAGCGTACGTGCATACACACCCTGGAGGGTCAATAGCAGCGAGTCCGGCTGCCCTTCGCGCACAGCCAGCACCGACAGCGTTGCTTCGTCCGAAGGGTTGTCGGGTAGCTCATGCGCCCACAGTAATTGGCCCCACGAGCGTGCAGGGCCGATGGGCGGCGTTTCCCATTGCCCCACCGACCAGCGCGCCTGAAATGCGCGCCGCAGGTTGATGACCGAGTCCACGTGATAGACCACCGTGTCCACGGCATCGAACAGCGGGTTGTTTTTTTGATAAATAAAGCCGTATGGATGCGGCCCGGTGGTGTAATGCACCAGCGACCGAACCTCCTTAGCGCCCTGGGCTTCCAGGATTTGGAACAAATTTTTGCCGTATAAGATGGAGTCAGCGGCCCAACGCCGCGGCGCATAGCCTACTGTGTCGTTCCAGGGGTGCAGGGCCAGGAAGCCGACGATAAAATTGTCGGGCACCACGTACTCTAAGAAGTGCATGAGGGCTACACGCTGCAGCGAGTCCTGGGTGTTGAACGAAAAGAACGACCGGGTGCGCGTCGGATGGTTGTTGTAGGCGCTGTTGGGAGGGTTAGGCACATAGCGGCCTGTGTTTGGGTCTTGCAGCATGACAGCTACCCCGTGTAACAGTCCCTGCCCATTGAAGCCAGCATCACCGAAGAAACCTTCGTAATAAGCGTTCTGCATACCCGGGAACTTATCGCGATTGCGGTAGGCCACATTCATACTCAGGAAGCCTGCGCTGGGCACGAATTCGATGCGTCGGGTGCTGTCGCGTGCTTCCATATTGATGAAGTTGTTGCTGGCCCATTGGCCAAAATGCGACTGGTTCCAACCCGATGTGCTTTGCGGGATATAAACAAACGAGCGTTGCCGCCAGGCAATGGCGCCATCCTGCAGCGTATCGCGAGCCACTCGCCAGTAATAGACCGTGCTGTCCTGAAGGACTACAGAGGGCTTCCAACCAATAGCACCACCCCTCTGGGCGACTACTTCGCTGTGTCGCCAAGGGCTATCAAAGGTCTCGACGGTATCTATTTCAAACAAATAAGGCTGTATGGCCGCCTGCGGGTTGAGTGTGGAGGCCCAGAGGATAGGCGGGTTTTGGCGTACAATAGCGTAGTCATCGGGTGCGATAGGCGCTACGTCGTTAGCAAAGAGGAACAGCGGCAGTCCGGGTACGCCTAAATCATCTTCCAGTTGATTATTGTACAGAGCGGCTTGAGGCTGTTCAGCTACGGTGCGTTCTGGGTTAATGCCGATGAGCAGGCGATTCTGGCCTACCTGGCTGCCAGCGTTAGATATTTCTACGGAAATGCGCTTTCGGAAAGCTGGCGCCTCAGTGGAGTCTGTTCGGCGCTCGAGCAATGTCCCATCGGGCAGGCGTTGCTCGATGCGAAAGGGCAGTGTAGAGGGCACATGCTCGCCCAGGTTGACTATGTCAAATGCCAGCTTCAGCGCAGGCTTTTCCAGCGCTGCCGGGTTGGGTTCAACGCGTGCCGAGCGTGGGTCCACGACATAGTCTGGCCCGGTGTAGTGGTGCAGCCGTATGGCCGGGTCGCCTTGCAGCAGGTTCTGGTGCAGTAAAGCAATCAGGCCCGGGTTAGTGCTGCGGCGCAGGTCGGCGACGGTATTGCTCAGCACAATGCCGACAGGTTGACCGTAGTCTTCACCGCCCAGTCGCTCATAGAAGCGCTTGCCGAAGAGATAAAGGGCGTCGCTGTAACTGAAATAGACAGAGGCAAAGTAGGCGATGGCCCCGCGTTCGGGCGCCAGCACAAACTGCTCACCGATGCCGGGCTGATTGGCCGAGCACAAGCCCGAAAAGCAGCCCATGATCATCATGAGCGGGTAGCGGCCCTTGTTATTGTAAGCACTGGGTACTCCAATGTCAAAGTCCACGGCGAAGGCCGATGAGTGGCCGAAGATCATCCACATTGAGATGCCGCTGTTAATCAGGTCGAGCATTTGCTCGTACGACGACAGCTGAATGGGATCGTTCGAGGTTTTGTAGAAGGTATGTACGTCAGCGCCGATACGGTTGGCGCTAATGACGTCGGCCATGTTCTGCGTGTAAGCGCGAATGAACGCCGTTTCGCCTGCCAGGCCGCCGCTGTTGTGGATTACGCGCTTCATCCAGGCTTTGCTCTCGAGGGTCTGCAGTGCTGCGACCTGCACGAGTTCGTGCTCGCGTACCTTTTCTAGATAAGCCCATACCTGGGCGGGCCGGACGGCCGCCAACCGGCCGACAGCCACCAACGGCTGCGAAAGGCCTTTGCCTTGCATGCCAAAAAGCATGTCAGCTCCCGGGCTGCCATAGGTGGGCACAAAGAAGAGTGAGTCGGCCAGCAGGCGCTGCTCTTCATGCCGGCGGAAGTGCTCATAGTCCAGCCCTTTGCCCACAATAAGCAAATACCGGGGGGGTACGGCCCAGTGCTTGCGCGCGTAGTGGAGGAAGTTACGCACAGCCATGGGATGGTAGCGCACGCCGTAGGCAAATTGCTCATACAGTTCGTTTATATCTACAACCAGCACCTGATGCCCTCCGCCGGCTGGGCTGCGCCGATAATCCGCATATGCCGCTATCGGGTTGGCATTGCCCTGGGCGGGGTCGGCGAAAAAGGCCGGATGCGACAAGATAACGTAATCGGCTGCCTCGCCACTGTAGTCGCGAAACTGTATCGGCGTTAGGCGCTCGACAGTGAAAATGCCCTTGGCCGGGTTGACCAACCACAAATGCCGCTCCTTAAACACCGGCGGCAGCATGGCCTTCACCCGCCCGCCCAACAGGTCTGTTGCCATGCGCGTGCGGTTCACCACATCGTACAGCACCGGCGCACCGCCGCCGCCCGAAGCGTCGAAAGCCGTTATTTCCAAATACGTGCTCTTCGTGGGGTTGTCTATCCAGAACTCCGCCTGCGTTGTGTAGCCAAAATCAAACACCCGCGCGTAGCGCAGATACACGCTGGCTACACTGTTGCGGTCGTTACCACCGATGGCTGAAGCCAGGCGCACTAAGTTATTGTTTTTCAAAGAACTGGCTGGAATGAAGTGATCGGCTTGTACTACTTGCCAGCCGCTGAATTCGTCTTCGCGCAGAAGGCTATCGTTCACCGTCAGCCGTTGCCGATGGGCGCCTAACCCGCAGGCATAGCGTACCGACAGGCGCGCCGGCGGCCCGTCGGCATAGCGGTGCGAGGCGTCTATATTGACCGAAAAGGTGCTCTCAGGAAACGTACCAAAGCCCTCGCCGCTGAACCAGGAAAACTGGATTTCAGGGCCTAACTGCCGTTTGAAGAGCATCTTGTCGTAGGTGTAGCCCGACGTCCACCAGCAGTATGGCTCGGCGGGCGGTGGGTTGCTCAGGTCGTTGGGCAGCAATGTGTAGCGCAGCGCGGGCGTGTGCGGCTCCCAGACTAAGTAGTACACCGCCGTGTCGTTGAAAAGGCTGTACAGCGGGTTCAGCTCTAACTCTATCGGGTTTTCTAGCAAATGGCGGTCTAAAAAGTTGCGGTTTTTTTCGCCGTAGAACTCAATGAAGTCATCCGCGCCCAGCAAGCCGTCGGTCGTGGTGAAAAGGGGTACCTGTTCTCCAAAGGCATACAGCCGCAGTTCAGCCGCTGGTGCTTCGCCTATGGGAAAGCCCACGTTGGCGAGTGCCATATAGCCGATGCGATAAATGCCGTTTGCCGGAACGGCAATGCGGTAGTAGGTTTTGGAAACATCCAGCCACTCATTGCCGTACAGCGTATCGGTGCCGCTAATCATCTGCGCGCGCATCAGGGCAGCCAACAGCAAAAGTGCAGGAAGAAGAAGCCAGCGCACCATAATCGAAACGGTTTTCGGGGGTGAAATTACGGAGCTTTGCCGTAGCACAGTTTACCGCCTCCGGCAAGGCTCAGAGCAGCCGTATTGGATTCGTGGCACCTTGCCGCCCAAGAGAAACGGCATCCTACTTTACTCGCGTAAGAGCAGCGGACATATGGGGCCACGGTGAGCATGTCAGGACAGCCTTTCCCTCTGAGACAAAGGAGCAAGGCGTCTTTGAAAGGACGTCGTTTTGAGGGCAGAGCGCCTTAGTTCTTCCGCTTTTTCAGTGGGTTCCACTCCTCCAGCTTCTTCTTCGCATCGTCGGTGCGCAGGACTTCTTCGGCCTTTTTGCCGGCCTCCTCGCCAATGGCGCGGCCCACTTCTTGCACGGCTTTTTCTTTCGCTTCTTCTACTTTTTGCGCAACGACCTGTTTGGCCGAATCTATGGCCTTTTCAGCAGCAGCTTCGGCCTGTTTTTTCACCTCTTCCGCCTTTTGGGTGATGACGGTCTGCAAGGTGTCCTTAGCCTGCTGAGCGATGTTCTGCGCCACACCGGCGGCCTCCTCCTGGATAGTGCGCTCGCCGTCGCTGGGCAGAATTTTGAAAGCTACCTTAGGGTTGGCCAGCGTGCCGGTGATGTCGAAGCGGATGTTGATGTACTCGCCCTGGGCCACATTGACGCCGAATTTGGCGGCCTCGCCCGATATCCAGCGCAGGCCACCGCTGGCAGCGCTACCGGCAGCGGTTTTTTCCAGGGCTTTGCGCGGTGTCTTAGTCAGGATCTGGTAGCTCATCTCCGAGTTGAGGCCGTGTGAGCCGCCGATTTGCATGGTTACGTCGCGCATCTGGGTGGTGAAGGGCTTCAGGGTGATGCGGCCGTTTTGGATTTCGAACCAGTTGCGGGTATTTTTCAGCTCCAGCCGGCTCAGATAGGCCAGGTTGAGGCGCTGGCTGATTTCGGCTAAGGGCTTAAAGTTGTTGACGGCGGCGTTGATGGTCTCTAAAAAGCCTGCAGCATTTAGCGTGGCGAGGTCGGGCATCATGTCTTTGCCCAACAGGCCACTCATGGTCAGGGTGGTGTTAAACTTGCCCTCCATATATTGGGCGATGGGCGCCAAAGCTTTAAAGGTTACAAAGCTCTGGTAAGCATCGCGGAAGCCTATACCTTGCAGGGCGAGGTTGACGTCGAAGGTGGGTTTGGCGGGTTGTTGCGTATTGTATGCACCGGCTAAGGCAATTTGGCCGCCGATGATGTCGGCGGTGAGGTCGCGCAGAGCAGCGATGCCGTCGCGGACGACGATTTCGCCTTTGAGGTTGCGCAGTTCGTGTTGGGTATAACGGATGCGCTTGAAGTCAGCGTCCAGGGTCATGTCCACGTTATGAGGCACCAAGAATACGGACTCGGCGGGCGCCTCTTCAGTGGCGGGCGCTTCGTCGGTCATGAACGGGTTGAGGTCAAAATAGTCCGACTTGAGGGAGAGTGCGCCATAGACGGTCTGGTTGTCGAACAGGTAGTTCCACACGTTGAGCAGGCGCCCGTTGCCACGCAGGTCGCTGTCGCCGATGCGCATGCCGAAGTTATCGAAGGTCATCTTGTTGGGAGCAAAGTGGCCTTTGAGCACCAGACCGGTCAGGGTGTATTCATCATAGACAAGTTTTCCGACAGCGCCGTCCACGCTGAAGTCCCAGCGGTCGAAGACCTTTTCGGTGGTCTCGTGGTTGGCGGAAGGCACGGGCGAGTCGGCGGTCTCATCTTCGGTCAGCCACTCGTTGGCGTCGAAGTAGGCCGAGCGGAGGTCGAACGAGCCAGTCATGGTTTTCTTTGGGGCGAAGTAGGCCAGCACATTGTCAATGCGGCCCGAAGCGCGCAGGTCACTTTTGCCTAAGCGTGCGTCGAATATGGGTATAGCCACGCGCTGAGGAGATAAGCTCGTGGTCAGCGTATTGATGCGCACAGGTGGCATGCCAGCAGCACGGTAAGTCATGTTCTGGATGCGGAAATGGCCCTCCATGTTCACCTCGTCGTATCTGCCGGCGTCTATTTGCTGCATGGAGGCTTTAGCCATGACATCGGCTTCGATGAGGCCGGCCAGTTCCTGTACGCCTTCCATGGGGAAGGCTTTGGAGAGTTCGCCTAAGTTGAGGCGGCCTGTGATTTTCGTGTCCACAGTAGGATTGGTCTCGGGCGTTTTCAAGAGGAAGCGCCCCTCGATGGGGTTTGTGCCAATGCGTAGAGCAAAGCGCGGAATATTGACCGTCATGGCGTTCAGGTTCGTCGAGGGACTGTTGATGCTCATGTCCACGAAGATGCCACTGACGCCCAAGGGCAGAGTGGGGTATTTGAAGTTACCGTTGTCCACTTTAAGGTCAATTTTGAAGGCCGGGTAGGTGGCCTCGTTGTAGCGCCCGCGCACGAAGCCGCCAAACTGCACCTTGCCGCTGGACTGCACGCCGTCGAAGTCCTGTGTGTAGGCGCCCGGAATAAGCGAGAGAAAGTGCTTGAAATCGTTTTGAGGCGTGCTGAAGCGCAGGTCCATCAGGTAGTCTGTCTCATTGGGCATCTGGAACCAGCCCTCTAAAGCCAGCTTCAGGGCGTTCAGCTGCAGGTCACTTTCCTTGAGGGTGAACTTCATTTCCGGCATGTTGGCGTTCAGCGTGGCTTTCCAGCTGGCTTTGGCCTTGCTCAGATACTGCACGCCGTCGTAGCGCACAGAGAGATTTTTAATGTCAGTGCGCGTGATGAGGTCGTAGATGTCGGCCGTGAACTCGCCCGAGCCTTCGTGGTTGAGGCCCCACAGGTCGGCGCGCATGGGCAGCGAGCGGTCATCATAGTGTACCTCACCGTTGCGGATGGCGTATCTCTCCAGCCGTATTGGCGTACTTGAGGTGGAAGCCGCCTCCGGTTCTTCTGCCGAGGGTTTGGCAATGTCGTAGTTGGCCGTGCCGTCGGGCAGCACATAGACGTTGATTTTAGGGTTGTTTAAATAAAAGCCTTTCACCACGATTTCATCGCCAAAAATGGCCGACCACAAGTCAACCGCCACGTCTAAGCGTTCGCAATCTATCAGTTTAATGCCCTCGAATGGGCCGGTGCCGGTAATGGTCAGGCCGTCCAGCCCCACAGCGAGTTTGGGAAAGTGCCGGAACACCGACAGACTTACATCCCGGAAGTCCAGCTTAGCCGTCAGGTTTTCGTTGGCGGCTGCTTTTACTTGGGCAATGATTTCATCTTTGAATAGATACGGCAGCGACACTAAGGCGCCGACGAACAACACCAGAACGACGGCAATGCCGGCAAGAACTTTCTTCATATCTGTCGAGCGTAATTTTTAAGCGAGATCTGTATTCACGAACAAGCGTGTGCAAAGATGCAGCGCACAAAGCCGAATGCATAAACGGAAGCAACCTACTTTTGGCGCATGAATTACCAGGTACATTTTTTAGACCAACCGGCAGCTTACGAACGCGCCATGGACGACCTGGCCACCACCACCTGGTTTGGCTTCGACACCGAGTTTGTTGGCGAAAAAACCTTCGTGCCCGTGCTCTGTCTAGTGCAGGTGGTGGTCGAGCAACACATCTACCTCATAGATGCCCTGCGCATCCCAAACCTGCGCCGACTTGCCGAACTCTTGGAAAATGAAGCCATTCTGAAAATTACCCACGCTGGCGACAACGACTACCGGCTGCTCAATACGCTTTACGGCGTTGTGCCGGCCAATACCTTCGACACCCAGATAGCCGCCGGCTTTGTGGGCTACAACTACCCGGCTGCTTTTGCCAAAATCGTCGAGCGCGAACTACGCGTATCCCTGTCCAAAAGCCACACCGTAACCAATTGGGAGGCCCGCCCGCTCGACCCTAAAGCACTCGAATACGCCGTGGAAGACGTCAAATACTTGCCCGCTCTCTATCACAAACTCACCCATAAACTGCGCCTGCTGCGCCGCGAAGCCTGGGCACGCGAAGAAAGCCGCAAATGGGAACAACCCGAATACTACCACGCCGACCCCTACAAAGAAGCCCTCAACAACGACTACATCTATCAACTGGATTTCAAAGAAAAAATCTTCTACCTCCGCCTCTACCGCTGGCGGCGCGAAAAAGCCCAACAACTCAACGTAACCAAAGAAAGCATCCTCCAAAACCGCCACATTAGCAGCGTCGTCAAAGCCATCAAAGGCGGCCAAAACGCCTTTAAGGCCAACCGCGTTCTGCACGAAGGCATCTGGCGCCGGCACCTGAACGAATGGGAAAACCTCTGGAAAGCACCACCCACCGACGAAGAAAAAGCGCGTGTAGGCAGCCTGCCCACCCCCGCCCCTGATGACCCAGAGCGCGAGTGGACCATGGAGCTACTCTACCACTTCGTGCGATACCAGTGCTTGGAACACGAAATCAGCCCTGCTCTTTTGTTGCCCCGCGGCGACTTTAATCGCCTCAAAAACGGCGACGGCTTCGATGCTGCCTTGCTCGAGGGCTGGCGCGCCGAACTGCTCGGCGACGCCCTGGTGCGCTGGCTTCGCCACCAGGGCGTCCTCTCCCTCGAATGGCAGGGCGAGGCCTGTGTGCTGCGAATGAAGTAAGCCTTGGCGAGGCGAGAGATTTGCCAAGACCTATTCCCAAGGTATTACCGCGCCGTGGCCTCAGTATTCGTGTTGGTGTTGTGCGTCTGCCCTGAACGCCTCCGCGGCGCGGCGTTCCAGCTCGCCCATAGGAAAGCGTTCGCGCAGGCGGAAGGCCAGCTGTACTTGACCCTGAGCGCCAAAGGTTTTGCGGAAATAGACCAGGCCCACTCCTTTGGCGTACCACTCTTCGCCTGAGCCTTCGATTTCGGCGGCGCCTTCGGTTTGGTGGCCTACCGCTTCGCGCAGAGCAAAGCGAATGGTAGAGTATTTTTTGCCTTCCAATTCGAAGTCTGGGCCAGGGCCGAGGTATCTTCGGTTTCGGATGAGGTAAATCTCGGCGGTGGTGTCGGAGGGAGGGCGGTATTTGAGTCGGTAGAGGAAGACACCCAGCGAGTCGCGCACGCGGAAGGGGAAGAGGTCATCGGCTTCGATGACGGCTTCAGTGGGTATTCGTTTTTGCCCGGTGGAGTCCGGCTCGTAGAGCAGCACCTGGCGGGCGATAGCGCCGGTGGGTTCTATTTTTTCGCGAACGATTTGATTGATCTGAAAGAAGTGGTCGTACTGGGTGCCGGCGAAGAACAGGCCGCTGTCGCGGGGGAAGGTGCGGTAGTACCAGTAACGTCGCTCAGTGGTATCGCCTATTTCGGAGGCGTAAGCATATACCTGCCCGCCCTGCAATTTCTGGATAGGGAAGTAATAGTCGCGAATGTCCGTGTAATTG
>FQKF010056122.1_pt1 | contig 21025 bp, 29 predicted proteins | sample 1504521 | NCBI WGS metagenome assembly FQKF01 (sample SAMEA4475357, study PRJEB15587) | soil metagenome | biome: Soil; feature: Field | place: India | collected 2015-03-11 | depth 0 m
GAACCCCCGACACCCAGAACCGGAATCTGGATTTGTTTCTGGTTACTACATCCGTAGCACAGATGAAGTGCCGCAACATGCGCTTATCTCGACAAACTATTTAGTTGAGCGGCGAACATTTTGGCGGCTATTGCTTTAAGCATAAGTCGTTAGCTTTTTATCTTTGCGGGCTAATATCCTTAATGTCGGGCGGGTACTCCCCTCCAGTGGGCTGGTCACCTAATGGGATATTCCGGCGCTGCTGACGCTTCCTGCGCCATTCATCCCAACGTTTGTCCAGCACTCTGGATCGGCGCTTCATCTGACGAATTGAGTCCCCCGGCATATTTGGCTGCCTTGTGGCGGGATTGTTGGTCAAATCGCCGTAGACGGAACGACCGGCGATTTGCACCCAATAGGAGATATTTAATATCAATCCTAGCAACGATCTTTTATCAACAATATCCGTCACCATCAAATCTTGCTTTGATGGTTTCAACATATCCTCTGCACTTTGTGCAACCAGCGGATCGGGAGTAAATGTTGAGTCAATCGTTTTGATATTGTCTTGGGTCAAGACCCCGGAAAATTTTACAAATTCCTTCAACAAATGCAGTGCCTTAACGGAAGCGTTACCCGCTTTACTTGCCTCTACGGCGCTTCTAACTCCCCATTGCACGCCAATATCTGAATCTTCCACTACTTTGATTAATGCTCCATAAATATCAGCAAGCGCTTCGGAGATATTAATCAGCGATACTGATTTTTTCTTCCCATCGTCGGTAAATTCAAATTTAATAGGCCATTCGCCTAAACGTTCGTCATCAATTTTTACTTGCCATTCCAGAAAGTCTGCGAGCGATTGTAGGGAGATAAAATCTTGGTCTAGCGCTTCAATTGCTGCATTGGGATTAGGAATTAGCTCTTTCGGGACAGTTGCGGGGAATTTTTGCAACCCTAACCGATGGTATTCCGCCGCGACCAACGCAGCAGTTGAGTCAATAAGATTGGTAACGTTTATCTTCCCGCCTCTGCCCGGCGAGCTACCGTACAAGGTTTTGCCAGCTGATTCAATCCTTTGTTCTGGAGCAAAGCTTCTAGCGGCGGCGCTATTAAAGAAGCCCGCCGCTACTGCCCGATGAATTTCCTGGATTAGCTTTCTTAAGCTTTCATCCGTCTGTTTCTGTTGATTTATCAGTTTTGCAATGTCTCCACACTTGCATCCCATTTTGCATATCTCCTCTGTGTCTATCTGCCTTCTATTTTTAATTGTTTTGTATCCCGCCCGCGGGCGAGATTCATCGGGGATAAACTGATATTTCGTATCAGCTTTCAAAAATCCCATATTTGTGATTGTTTGGAAATTCCCCCAAAACCAGGGGCGATCCAAAGATTGTCTGTACCCGAAAAATTCGCTTGATATTCCTAGCCGTTTACCGTCAGCCGCTAGGAAAAAAGTAATGAGACTCATGCTGAAAACCGACAGTGATGGGACGGTTATCCCATCCGCGGTAAATCCTGTGAAGTGGATGCCGTTTTCATTGATTGTTGATTGTTTTAGAACGCGATCGCCTGGTTTTATTTTTTCTTCCCAGTATCGCCTGTCATAAAAGTTGAAGCTTCCTAAATAAACATTGGGGGTAACAAACGTTCCCCAGCCACTCGTAGTGTTTGTAGTGGCTGAATCAACCTTAAGCTTCCCCGGCTTAGTAAATTTGATAGCTTGGGATGTCTGACTTTTCCCCTGAAAGCTATCTTTAAAATCGGGAATTTTCCCAGAAAATTCTGGCGGCGGTTTGACGAAATCTGGGAAAGTTTGGGAGCTTTCCTCAAACCTCGTAGAGATTTTCTTTTGATGCTCCTCTATATGTTTTTGGATTGCTTCCCTGTCCGGATCGCGAAGTCCATCGCAACTCATTCCATTCGCATACCACTGTAGCGGCGTGACCCAAATACTATCCCCTAGTTCTGGGGAGTAGCATTCAATCCCTCGCTGGGTAAACAAACCTGGCAAGTCTCCCAACCCAACCTGCCCACCGCTGCCAATTTGTACGGCGGCATCCGCCCCGCTTAAAACGCTAAGAACGGAGATTAATCGACTAAGCGCCGTTCCCCCTCTCAATCCTTGAGAAGCTCTTGCGGCTAAATCGCAAACTACGGACATACGGCTACACTCATTCGCCCTAGTTGACTCGCTACGTTGCGCTGAATATTATTTATTGCGCTCAAGCCTTGTTGCCGCAATAATTGTGCAGCCTCATCAAGATTATTCGCAGCAGTAGCAATTGCCCTCGAATCGGTGAAAGAAAGTCCAGCTTTTTGCAAAACTTGCTGGATTTGCGCTGATGACAGCCCTTTCAATTTAGCTGCCAATCTAGCCGCATCATCCACGGATGATGTAGCAGCTTTAGCCACATCATCCGCTAATTCTCTCGCCGCTACAGATTGTGCCGCTACCTCTTTTCCTAGTTGCCCTGCGACCTGTTCAGCCATTCTTTCGGGTTTGGCGATGGGGGGGAGCAGAAAAGTTAATCCCGGCTCTTCAGGAATATCAGCATTATTAAATTCCTCCAATGCGCTATTCCCTTGAACCGGAATTTGACTAACTTGGATCTCTTGGGATAAAGACTGCGGTTGATTTGCCTGTACGGGATTTTGAATATTCTGCTGCGATGGAAGGATAACCTTGACTGTTTCGACTGTTATCACAACAAGTTCGGTCGAATTTTCAACCTGTTGCGAAATGCCTTGACGAACTCGCACAGTTACTTGCTGACGGCTATTTAGCCCTTGCGTTTGTGGCACGCAAGGATTGAAATAGCCGTCAAAAAGCGCCGATAAAATTCCGCCCCCGGCATTGAAAATAAATTTGCCTGAACTCACGAAAACCATCAACCCCCCTACTCATATATAAAGCCCCAAGGCTCGGAATAATCTATAAAATCCCCCTTTACTTCTAAAGGTGGATTGGCATTAAAAAATAGGGGATGAAATGGCAGCAATGCACCAATAAAATAGAATTTTTCCAGGTGAAAATCGCCCATGACACTTCGCCTATACCATATCTGTTCATTATGCTCTGGATAGCGTCTTATCCCCCTACAAGGGAGGTCGTAAAGGGATGAGCCGTATTCCAGAAATCTGGTGCGAAAGTACCAGTGAGGCAACTTTCCGTACCGCTCTTTCGGGTGGGACGGAAGCCAGCGATCGCTTATCGGAGTTGCCAAGCGATCGCGGTTGATCGAAAAAGAAGATTCAGAGTTAAACTTCACTGCCTTCCTCTACTGCCAATTGTGTGGGGACATTAGAGCGCGCCCACACTGCGCCACTCCAATAATTGTCGCGCGTAATTTGATAGCTCGACCCTCTTGGAAACAAAGGTTTTCCTTGTCCATCCCCTTGCCTAATCCAAATAATATAGTCTTGCCAATTAGCCGTTCTTGGCGGGTCGGAATAGTTAGTAAAGGTGGCATTATTCCTTTTCGGGTTGCCACTCAAAACCACTAATTCGTCACTTGTGACGGTGCGCTGATAGCTTTGATAAACTATTTCCTTCTGCGGCGGTTTTGGTATCTTCCAAGATGCCCTTTCTATGACCGATCCTCTAATAATAATTCGGTCGTTCCCCGCGAGCGGTTGCATCATCTGAACAGACAACACCTCACCCGCGCCAGACTGGTTGCAGCCCACATCAATTGTGTTGTTAGTTCCCGCGTAAAATGGCATCAAAGAAATCCGGTAAAACGGATTTTGATTAAATAAGGGAATTGTGCAGAGTTCCTGTGGTGTCTGTCCTTCAAATCGGGTCAAGATTTTCATAGATTTGTAGGCAGCAAGCCTACTCACTTCATCCAATATCTTTTGCACTTCCTCCGGCAGGGCAGACTCTGGAATCGGCGGAATATCTACTTCGCCGATAGACTTAAGGCTTATAGTCGCGGTCAGGAACGTGACGAATCCCGCATATCTAATCCCCTCCACATTGTCGAGGGGATTAATAAGAGTTGGGCAATAGAGATCGATTAGCCCGGTTCCACTAGATGGGACAATGGTTTTTATAATACTCTTGACGGGGAAGGAAAACCTTTCTTGATCGGAATACACGGAATGACATAATAGGAACAGCTCTATCCTAAATCATCATGCTCACTTTTGAAAACGTCCAGGCTAACGGACAACTACCAGCAAACTCCTTTCAAGTTATCGATGGGAAAGTTTATATTAACGTGGGTAACCTTATTGGAGAGAACGTAACGGCTCTAAACGCGCCGAAAGTTATTGAACTTTGCTTGAAACTTCTAATTGCTTGCAACAACGCACAAACTACATATAACTTAACTGCTCTAGCAGGTCAGCGATTAAACAGTTTCTCCGATCCTCTGTCAGGGACGAATCAATACTACGCTAATGCTTCGCCCCCTGGATATTACGCTACGATGCAATCTACAGTGATTGGCCTAGTTCCCGCCAACATCGATGAAACCATGCCCGTCTATCAATAATCCTTACTCCATCGCTTATCGTGTTCGACAATTTTTTCTCTCCAATTAAAATCAGCAACCGCGAGCTTAGAAGTCGCGAGTTAAGGCGTTATGCTACGGGAGGCTCATTTGGTTTTATTCGCAATCCGATAAGCGATGGAATTCGGCGCATAGACGTAGATCAGTACGAGACGGAGAACACAAATATCACCTCTTCTCCCGGTCAAGTACAAAACATAGTTAACAGGTTTCTTGACCCGATTAAAAAGTTTTTCGGTTTTGCTTGGAGTGCAATTGTTCGCCTGGTTCGCAGAAGTTTTACCCAGTTATGGGGGACGATTGTCCAGCTAGGAGTCCAGCTATGGACGTTTGACTGGAACCAAACCGACCAACAATTAAGAGACAAAATTAAGCAAAATAATCAGCTAATATTGAATACCGCAGCGGGCGCGCTGGGGAATGCTTTGGGCTGGGGTGCGGTGCGTTTAGTCCAAATGGGAGTATCGAAAATCGCAGGGAATGCTGGCAGTCAGGGGAGGGATAGATCGCTCGATATTAGAGTGCCGATTGTCTCTGGCAGAGTTGCTTCTGCGTTAGCTGAAGAGGGAAACGAAGAATTACGCGGGCAACTACAGGCATTGTTAATGCAGATAAAAGCAGCACAAACCGCGAATATGTTTTTCGGATTCATGTTGCACGCTCGAACGATGGAGTGGTTCGGGATGAAAAATATTACCCAGCAATCGGGGACGAACGATTCATTTGCACAGCGCTGGGAGCGAAAAGTTGAAAGCTTGCCTCAATGGTTACAACAACCTGTCGAGAACTTTACAGAAGAATTTGTAGAGGCAATCATTGAGGCGGGATTTGTGTGGGCAAGCACCGCAGACGACCAATATGCGCTGGCTCGCGCCGCAGTTCAAGATGCGAAAGGACCAGAGCGCACAATAGTATTGCAGCCTGATAACAGGTTAGAGAAAGACAAATATATTGTCTCTGGAAGTCAAGAGTTTGTAATCGAGGAAACAGAAAGAATTATTAACACCAATCAATTGATTGGTAAGCGCGATATAGGTTACTTTGTGGGTGAACCGATGGAAGAAAACATCAAAAAGCAGTATCTTAGTCGCCAGCTAAAAATCAGGTGGAATACTATTAAGGAGCCGCCGTTAGTGGATGCCACTGGCACAAGAGGGAGATGGAGTGAATGCACAATCCCTAAAGTTAGAATTGGATTGAGTTGGCAAGAAGTAAAGCAAGCCGCAGATGAGTTTCTTTTTGGTGGTGAAGAAGGAAATTGGCAGATTAGATATTTGTGTTACGAACGAGATGAGTTTGTTGGAGATTTGATTGTGCAAGGCATCAACGAGGCTGAGTGCAAGCGTCGCATGAGAAAATTAAAAACGTTGATGCCCTCATCTATTGAATTGCGAAAACCGCTGCTCACTCAAATCAGTTTCACTTCATCTTTATTTAGAAATAGTACTGCGAGGTTTTACCCGATTGAAGCAAGTCTGACGATTCATAAAAATTCTGTTGATGACGGCGAGCGGCGGCAACGCAGGGGAAGAGTCCATGCCGCACGCCCAAACGATCCCTATTTTGAGGATGTGATTAAGGTTTATCTGTGGCCTAGTAGTAAACCAGAAGACTTTCAAGGGTTTAGGTAAGCCCCATTTCTTTAAGTAGAAAGGTTCTTTCCTTTAGCAATTGGTTGTAAATAGCTGTCTTTGGCAACCCTAATTTTTCATGCAGCACCTTAAGTAATAATGCTGGGGGTGCATACGGGACAAGTTTCCCATACCTGTACTTACGTGCCAAAAAGCGCTTACGTGACTTTCGCGACATATGCGGATAGCAAATTAATTCCATGCTTTACAAAAATTAACTTTCTTTTGCGAGATGCGATTTGATGATGCGTACCGTTTGCAGACCTATAGGTCGTAAAACGGTACATGGTAACAGAATAACGCATTATCAATGCTTTCAGCGTTGTTGCTTTTCATTGCAAGTCCCTCCTATAGTGGAGGCGATGAGTAAGAAAAACTGACAAAAAATGCCAGCAATTACCAATGAGGACTTACGGGATTACTTGCCTGCGGGTATCGCATTAGACGCAACAGCTTACCCCGATGCTGACGACTGCCTACCAGCAGTAATTGACTTTTTAAGGGCGGTTGAATCCGCGCAAGTAGCGCAAAACGCTACCGCACCCGCCGGGGAGGACGTGCAAATATTGACAACGGGGGTGGGAGCTGAAACCACCATCACTCGCGACAACACCACTCATGCCGTTCGCCAAGTTACCCGTGCGGTTACTGTGTACGAAAAATACTCGGTCGCTGAAGTATTCCCGATTTTGGTTTAATCGAGGTCTGATTTTTTTATTGCAGGTGATTGGAAATGGCGCGAAATTTACGAAGTCGGAGATTAGTTTGGGTCACCGTGTCCCAACCTCTGCAAGCATTAAAGTACGCTTTTAGATCCGGGCTGAGAGATAGCGAAAGATCCAGATTTGGTCAAACCGCCTTGACCAACCCAGAGGAAACGCAGGGGGTCATTATTGGTGCGAATGCTCCCAAGCCAGCGAGAGCATCCAAAAAAATGCAAACGGGGTGGGAGGGGAGTTTTTGCTCTCACACCGTGATTGCTGCACTCAAGGTAGCAGGATACAGAATTACTGCTGGTAAACCAACTCGGAAGCCAAGGGCTGCTACTAACAATTCGCGGGTTGTATATGTAACACTAAATGGCATTAAATATGCCTGGTATTACGTCGCGTCAACTGTTGCCGCGAACATCGGCACTGTGGGCGTGCGCGAGGCATCGGGGAACGATAACGATCTAATTTTTGGCGCGGAATTTCCCAAACCGCCGCGATATAAAGTCATCATTGGGGATGACTCTTTTAGCTCATTTGTTGACCCAAGCTCTCTCGATCAAGCGCAAGGCGCATCGTGGTTCCCTGTGGACGATGGAAATTACTCTAGTGTGGATTTAGCGAGATATCTCTAATGCTTATCCTTCCAGGCGATCCACTTTTTGAGGAAACTTTAGCCCTGGCTAAACGCCCGGATTGGAGAGAAATCGCGGCTAAAGATCAGGGGGTCGCTTTTTGCGCGATGCCAGGGGAGGGGGGATTACTAACTCCCCTCTCTTGGGAAGAAACCCAGGAATATTTGGATGGCGGCGCCTGGGAAGAAAGGATGCTAAATGATTTAGAGTTTACTGAAGATGAGCTAGAACAATTGTGAGCTTTACTTGGCAGAGTTTGGGGAGTTTCATTCCTAGTGGTAGCGCTTGGCTCCCGTACACGCAAACTCAAGGAAAAGGCGAAATAATCCGTCTCACCTTTGATATGCCCAATCGGTTTTGGGGAAAGTACAACAACCCCGTGCTACTGTCCTTCCGATATCATGGGGGAAACCAACTTATGCCCTGTTCCCCGCCATTTAGGATTCCCCCCGATAGGCGGGGATTCTTATTAGAATTGCCGTTCCCCAAATGGGCTAGGCATATTGGTTGCAATAGCAGAATATTTGAAATCAAAAAAAGTGTAGCCGATTCAATTAACCTATATGTGCAGTTGGAAGAGATGCTATTCAATGTGCCCCCTCCTGATGACAATAACACCCCGCCAGACCCGATAGCAGTACAGCTTCAGCCGGGGAATTTGATTTATTCTTGGAATGCTGAAGTGGGCTATGGAAGCAAGATGGCTTCCATTCAATTCCCCCTATTTACCGCGCTAACCAAGATATCGAGCAATGTCCCCGTGCGAGTCAGGCTCTACCCTTCAGAGGCGCGAGCCACTGAAGACGCGAGCCGTCCCCCAGACGTAAATCCAGAGAACGATCCGGACAGGGGAATATTTTTAGATGCGGTTTTAAGCAGCAACGCACTAGAGACACAATTGATACTTTCTCCCGTACCAATTGTGGTCAACTCAAATCAATGTGCGTTGCTGTTAGAAAAATTGACGCCGGATGCGGCAATGATAAATGTTCGGTTCGATTATGTAGCGTAATTATGCCCGTTTCAATCACTAATGAAATCATTCAGGACACTTGGGACGCTTCCAAATTTCGGGCAGCGCTCGCATCAAAGTTGCTGTCGATTGGATATATACAGGAAGCAACTTCGGGAAATGAATCCATATTTAGGATTAACGCACCAAATTCACCAAGCCCCAAAGACAGGGCTTATCTGAGAACGCTAATTGAGCAGCCTAGTGGTAACTCAATCAAGCTTCAGTGTTGGATGGGCGACGGGATGTCAGGAATGACACTGACGCCCAACACCGTGCCTATCTTTGCCGATCAAACATTTAACAATGCTTTGTTCCTAAACTACACCGGCGGGGAAAATTTTCCCGTGAGGTGGGTGACTTTCAACTCTACAGAATTAAAGGTAGTCGCGGGATACAGAAGCGATAACAACACCGCCTTGTTTAGCTTTGGCTATTTATTCCCCTCAGTCAAACCTGTTTGGTGGCCTAATACCTGTCTCTATGGTTTCGCTGTTACTCGCGATGCAGCCAATTTCAGGGTAATTCCAGGTAACCCCTTCTCTACAAATTATGTAGACTTGGCATTTAATCCTACTCTTTTCCCTGCCAACATGAACCCAGGGGGAACGCGGGATATTGTGAAGCGATTAATTCTCTGCCCATCCACAGGCGATGGAGTGGCAGGATTAACGTCTAGCGATTTGGGTGTTATCGCCGCGAACGGGCTGGGGATTTTAGCCCAACCACCAACATCGGAAGGGCAAACCTGGATGAACATTCGCAACGGCGCGTGGTCGCTCGGAATAAGAATATCATGACCTATCTGTGGAGCGAGTCAACATCAAATATCGATACCAATGGGTACAGCACCACCACCGGCGCAGTCCCTGATGAAACCCCTACGCAACCGTGGGATACTTGGGACCTCAGAGGACTTTGGAATCAACCGCTTCCAACGACCCAAGCCTCGCCACCGACAACGCCAACCCGTTACCCGTCACCTTGGCAGGTTTATCCACGGTGATGAAGCGGCGCTTACAAGTAGATATTCCTGATTCCCTGGCGCGGGCATTAGCTTCTGTTTGTGAGGATTTGGCTATGTCAAAATCAGACTTTGTTCAGCGAAGTATTTTGGAATCTCTCCGCCTGTATTGCGAGAAAAATCCCGCCAAAGCCAATGAGAGTCTTGTGGATTTATTAAAAAAAAGTGAAGCCTACTTACTCGATTGAGGGTTTTAATAAGTAGGGTAAACAAATCAAAAGTAGTAATTGCAACGATGCGGCTACGGCGAAAATAGTTTTTAATAAAAATGTCACCTTGAAAATTAAATAAATTTAAATATGCAGTTTCGCCTTAAATTTAAGCATTGCACTTTTTTAGTGCAGTTTGTATTTAGCGCGTGGATACTGTTCTTTTCAGTTCCTCAATCAAACGCGGACTCTGTTTACAGAAGCCTTAGCTTAGCGGTTTTAGCTTACTGGTTTCCGTCTCCTGTCTCTACAATTGACCAACCCACTGCGGAGGAAGAGTGACTAGGCTTTTACTTGTTGGCGACAGAGCTGACGTTCTGCTTTTAAAATATAAACTCTTAGAAAAAAACTGGCGACTAAAAATCGAGCAGTGCTATTCTTTTGAGTCTGCCGAGCAAAAGTTAAATAGCTTTAGGTTTAATTGCCTTATTTACGCTTCCCTTTGCGGAAGTGTTCAGTTTCAAAAACTGAAGGTTTTAAATCAATTGTTCAACGTGCCTATTCGTGTTTGGAGAGATGATTAATATGACCCAAATGCTCTTGCCCACCGGCGAAACCGTCCGAGCCGATCAACAAATAATCCAAGGAATCCCCCTCTTCTGGGGCGAAATGACTGCCAATTGCACTCGTGTTCCCCAAAACAAACAGATTGTGAGCAACCTTCACATTATTACCCGCGAGTTTGGGGAGATTAGGCAAAAAGCCGGTTGCCCGCTCATTATCACCAGCGGTTACCGTCCGCCAGCGGTAAATCGGGCGGTTGGCGGAGCCACCAATTCCCAACACTTATATGGTTTGGCGATTGACTTGAAACCTGCGCCGGGGACAATTACTTTAAACCAACTGTGGGAAATAATTAAAGCCGTCGCTCGAACTGGTGGTGTTGGTGACGGAAGACATAAAGGTTTTATTCATCGTGATCGCAGGCCAAATCAGCGGGTCATTTATTTTGGCTACTAAAGTATAAACTATACCCCCCTTGCTAGGGGGGATAGAATGAAAGCGGACTTTGAATAAATGAAACCCCCGACGTATGCTGGGGGTTTCATTTAAACACTAATTGGTGTCAAAGGGGTAACAAAAATTCTGCGTTGCAAGATTTAAGTGATTAACACTATTAATGTCTTAGACAATAATTGGTGCATTTGGATCTATTATTTCGCCTACTTGTTTCTCAGGGCTATGTGTCGCAACAATCACGTAACCCAGCCTTGGATCTGCAGTAGCCACCCAGGCAGTAGGGTGGTAATGATGAACTAAATAAGCGTATACCCAGATGGGTGCGCGTCCACAAACAACAACGCCTTGTTTTGCGTCAACGTTGGGTGGCTGGAGTCTTTTTAAGGCTTCTGGGGTTGCTATCTCCCCTTCAGCCAGCTTAATTTCAATAAGCGAATATTCAGGGAAAATCGATTTTTCAAGTTGCATGGCTTGCCTCACAAAACTTGGTTTATTTTAGTTGATGACTGGAAAAAGGGACTTCCAGATTGATATTTACTTTTTATTCTCTTGACTGTATTTCTGGAAATACCGAGTAACTCCGCTATTGCTTTGTTGCTTAGCCCTCTGACCAAAAGTTTTTCTACTTCTGCTTCCGCTTCAAAGTCCAAGAAACAAATCTTGGGGTTATTTTCTCTCTCCCACTCTTTTCTTAGACACCCGCAAGAAGAGGTAGATCCGTCTATCAGATGACCTTGACGAATTGTGCAAAGTTTTCCACAATCGCATCTGCAGTCCCAGTAAGTGTTATTTTTGTATCTTGGGGGGTTTGCTAGAGATAAAGCTATCAACCTTCCAAATTTTTGACCACTTAAGTCCTTAAATCTCATTTCTTACTCCTTATGCAAGCATTAATCACTTGCCCAATTTGTAGTAGCAAGGCGTACAAAAATGGTAAGACGAAAAAAGGCCAGCAACGTTATTGGTGCGATTCTTGCAAATACAATTTTTCTGACTTTCCTACACGCCGGGAGCAAGCGATACGATTGACAGAACAAGTTAGGAAGGGTGAGGCTTAATATGGGCGCTATTCTCCCATCAATTCTTGGTATTCTTTACGCGCCTTGCGCCAGCCCTCTGAACCGCCTTTGGACACTTGCCAGAGGCGCTCAATCACCTGAGTTTGGTTCAGTTCAGGACGCAACTGTTTTATCAGCGCGATCGCCTGTTCCCGCGCCAGTCCCAGCGCGGTGAACCGTTGCTCAGAATCGCTGGGAGACTCGCTATTCGAGCGGTTCAGTGGTTCAGCCGATGGTTCATCCGGTTCAGCCGTATCTGGTGGTTGGCTCATCTCGAATTCCAGCCGGTATGTCCGTTCAAAATATTCAGGGTCTAACTTGCGAGGGTCGATTGGGGGTTGGCTGCGGGGGATTTTGATGAGAGAGCGATCGCCCTGCCCTTGCCCTGGCAGTTTTATAAAAGCCTCAAACTTCGGTACAGCTTCACCCGTCGCGGGGTCGATTTGGCCTAGCAGTTCAATTTCTAAGAGTGCTGCATCTCTGAGGCTAGCCATCCCCTTGGCGTCTCCCAAGCCGGGCAGGGTACGGGTGTGGCTGATGATTAGCACGTAGCATTCAGCCTTCCTGATATCGCTGAGGGCTGCCTTGAAAAATTCACCGGCGTTATCACATCTCGACGCCCAATTAGTAAATTCGTCTACAACTACGGTCAACGGCTGAAACTTGGGGTCTGGCTGCTTGGCTATAAGCTCGTACCGACGACGCACCTCACCTGCAAACCATCCCAGCTTTGCATCGATACCGAGATAATCCATCCCAGCACCAATGACTTCGCACCCTTTCCACCCGCCAAACTTTGCATGGGGGTCAAGGGCAACCACCCTATGCCCTGCCCGCAGCCGCCGCTGAATTTCGGATTCTGCGAAGGTCGTTTTCCCACTCCCTTGGCTCCCATAGATAAGTACTGAGGGATAGTTGGTGAGGTTGGGCAGGGAGCTAGACGGGGTGCTAGGCGGGGTGCTAGCGGTGTCTGCGATCGCGGGTTCCTCCTGCCCTTGCACTTTATCGCGGGGGTCGGTGACTTGCTCTAACGAAGTGCCAGGTAGATAGGCAGCAGCCGGATCAATACCGAGCGCCTGCATATAAGCGCCTTCTACTTCGCCCTCGAAGCTCACCTGATCGGCTTGTAGCAAGGTTTTATAGCGCTGTTCAGCCAGTGCCATTTCGTAGGCAGCTTGAGCGGCGCTTTGATGCTCTGCTACTTGCTCCCTATGCCGCCATTGTTTTTGGCGCAACTTCTCCTCAGCACCGAATTTCCGAGCCAGCGTCATGGCCCCAGCCGATAGGCAAGTGCCTAGCAAGGCAGCAGGTAGTTTTAAACCGCCGTATCCCGGCTCAAGTGATTGGAAGGTAGCGCCAGCGGGTACAAGCCAAGCCGGTGCTGAGCCGGTGCGATCGCCTAGCCGGTACTGCACTTGAGCATCGAAGGGTGGGGCGATGGCGATGGCATACGAGGCGATCGCTCCACCAAAAAGGCCAGTTACCAAAGCTTTTCGGCTATCCATTGCTATTTCCTCCTGATTAATTCCAGTGCAGCGAAAATTGCCACCATTGCCGCCACCCACCAGATATTGAGGGCAATCCATAACATTGCCGCCTGTGCAAGCGAGATGAGCGCATCCCAGTAGCCAGCCAGAATCGCCGTAGCTGCTGCCGCTAGCCCCAATTGATAGGCCAGCCGCTCTTGCTCGGTATCCGCGCCCATCATCAGCAGGGTAGTGCAAGCGATCGCGCCACCTCCCAAGATTGCCCCCGCTGCTGCAAGGGATGGAAGCAAGCGCATGAGCAGGGATGCTGACAGCCCGATACCGAAATAGATAGAAATTTCGCCCCAGCGCCCTAACCCAAGCCAAAAGTATTCTGTAGGGCTGAGAGGAGCTTGGGTGGGTGCTGGCGGAGCAATTTCGGGTATCTGCCAGTTTGCTGATTCGGCAGAAAAGTTAAGATCGTTGTATAGATCTTGCATTGTTTTGAAGCGGGGCGCGACCCCGCTTTTTTACGCTATTTTCCGGTCAAAAAGTTTAGAATCCTGCCAAAAAATCCCCCGCCGCTGCTGGCACTCTGGGAGCCGTTTGTTGCCGGGTAAGGGTTGTAGTCACGGGCATTTATATAGGCATTGAATGCAGCCCGATTATTCGCCTCAGCCGCTGCCAATGCCGGTAGTTCCCGTGCCTGTGCAAGTTGCTGCTGGAAGCCTGCGTTACCGGCTTGCAGGCGGGCTTGGTGGGTGTATCTGAGTAATAGCAAGCGTTGCTGAAAATTCGCCGTGCTTAAGGCTTTTTCGCTCAAAGATTCTGCCCTAATCATCTGCTGCTCTTGCTTCAGTTGCTGCTCAAGCTGCATTATCTTGGCGTCATACTTTGCAGAAGCGATCGCGGCTTTGTTAATGTAGCCCCTTATCTCTACGTCGGTTTTAAGCCCCAAGGAAAGTGCTTCCTGAGTCAATCGCTCAATCTCTTTTTGGTTGCTCAAGAATTCCTGGAAATGACGGCTAGCAGCCTCGACTAACTGCTTTTGAATTTTGCTCTGCTTAGCCCGCATCGCCATTTCCCGCACTTGCTCTGGGGAAAGATTCCCCCATTGGGATAGGTCAATTCCAAATGCAGATTTGATGCGATTTGAAGCGCCGGAATTTTCCCCGGCTACTCGATTGGCGTGCATGGTTTAATCTCCTCAATTTGTACTTCCATTGGTGGCAGGAATTGGGCGATCGCCTGTGCAGCGCGGACGTACGCGATCGCGGCAATCAACTGCTGCCATTCCTTCGATTGCCGGGGCATTTCGGATTGCAGCTTGGTGAGCAGGCAATTAGCGCTTGATAAATGCGCGTGCAAGTGTTCTTGAATGTTCATTGTTTAACCTCGAAAACGATATATCTCTTGCCAAATGCCGTAACCTCGACGCGATTAAAGCTGCGATTGAATCGCTTACAAAGCTTTAAGAAAGTATCCTCGCTGCACACCAAAAAGGGATGCCGAATCTCTCGCCCCGCGCCGATTTTCCATTGCACGGGAGCCAATAGGTATATCGCTTCCGGCACTTGATCCGCCTCCGCGATCGAAGTAATCTCAGCTAGGTTCATGTTTTCAACTCCTAATAATTACCCCCGACTTTGTGCCGGGGGTGCGTAGTGATTGCGGTGATTAATTAACAATTAATCACCAAAAACCAGGTAAAACCATCCCCGCTGGATTGCGTCTCGGTCTTCCGGTGATCGCCCCAAATCGTCCCGACTAGGGTCATCGCGACCTATCACCCGTGCCGCATCTTCTGCGACGTTCTCAGGCGCTCCGGCTTCCAGGATTGCTTGTTTGGTCGCCTCGTAAATGCCGCGATTAAAACGACCCGTGCCTCTACTACTCTGTGTACTATCAGCTTGTTTCATATTCCTCAAATTGCTTGATCAAAAGAATGATTTCGCAAAGATAGTTCTGCGTCAACTCCATACTTTTAGCTATTTCGACATGAGCTAAATCTTCTTTAGATAAAGCTTTCCATGTACTGCTTTCCTCAGTCATTTCAAGTATGGTTTGAGCTATTTCTAGCAATTGAATTAGCTGCTTAAGTGTCATGGGTAGAGAGCTAGCAGGAATACTGCTAGCTGTAAATTATCAACTATTTAGAGGGCGGTAACGCTATTTGCTGTACTTGCTGAAATTCGCTTACAGTAAGAGGAAGTTGCAACACAGCTTCTTCAATTATACTGTCAGCTATCGCGCCCATCTCTGTAAAGTTTGACCCCAAGAATCCTGCAACCAAGTTAGCGATCACTAATTGATCGAATTGTTGCTGATTCCGCTGAGCGACTACTTTTGCGGCTGTAGCAACAATTGGCGCGGGGATTGGGTTAGTGCCTGTACTAGGCGGCTGCGTCGCTTGGCGGGGTTGCCCATTTTGTTGGTTCGGAGTTGCTTTCACTTGTTCTGTTGCCTGCTTGTCTGCAGCGTGCATAGTATTTCTCCATGTGATAGGTGAAGTTTTGGATCGCCGAAAATCGCCCCAACGTCTGAACTAAGTATCGAAATTCCCAAAGGGTTTCTAGGTCTTTCCTGGTGTACCCTCTAGCGTTGGGTCGCCTATTTATCAAGCCTAAATTGGCTAGTACCGCAACATCGCGCCGGAGGTAAGAAGGGCAGATATTTAAGATGGTGCAAGCCAGTTTAGTCGGGGCATATTCAATGTCTGGATATGCCTGGTTTAGCGATAAGTAAGCGTTTAAGTGGCGATTAGTTGGCGAACTACAATCGGTAGCTTTCATTCCGCTTGTAAGTCTCCTCTAAGTCGCTACTCCTTGATAATAAAAAAGACCCTGGCTGGGGTCTATTAATTGGTGCAATAATGCACTTTTGCTGCTGTTTATCTGCCGCTGATCTTTAACCACAAATCATGGACTAGCGATAAACGGCGCATGGCCTCTGTCGGTGGGCTAGTCCTGCCGCACCACCAATTCTTGACCTGCTGGAGCGATGCCCCCGTAAGCAATGCCATCTGCTTCTGATCAATTGCCCAATAGCTTAAAAAATGCTCTGGGGTCATAAGGCGATCTTTGGGTAAAGATTTAAGCGCTTCCCAGTGTTCTTGTCTGGGACTCCTTGGTATAATTTTGAGCATTAGTTCCCACTAATTCCAATCTAGACTGGTAGCACAAGAAGGATTGGAAAAGCCCTGCTTCATTTTCGGTGGAGCAGGGCTTTGATCTAGAGCATACACTCTAAAAACTTTTCAGCCAGTGCATTTTTGATTTCTTTTTTGCTTTTCTCCGAAGCCAATAAACTCTTGGCAAGCTCAAGAAAACTTTCTCGCTTTGGCGCAGGAATCTTACGCGCTCTCTGCTCCATACAGTACAACATCATTTGTGTCCACTGCTGATACTCTGAGTCAATCATCATCCCCCCCTTAATCGCTTAGGATGTCAACTGTATAGTCAAGGCGACTGTGAACAGTACGAATCAGTCTTTTTATCTGTTTATCTGATTCCAGCGTTGGTTTATCGGTTTTTTCTAGCTTGCCTAGAATTTCTTCAAGTTGCTTTTTAGCAGCTTGGATTTGATGCCAAATTTCGGAATATTCCCACGCTGGATCGGGACAAGCCCAAGTTATAGTTTCTGGATTAATTCTGAATTTCTCATCGCGCTGCATTAATAGTGTTCCTCCTCGTCATCAAGATAGTGTTCTACTTCTATTCTGGAATCATCAGGTGTACCAGCTACGGTAGTTGCTTGTGGCAATTCCCACCGAGTTACAGGCTCTGGTTTGTGCCTGTCGCCGTAGAGTCTGGCGATGCTTTCATCGCATGGAGTAATACAGTAAACCGCGCCAGGTGAGTAGAACTGGGTGGCGAATACTTCCTCTGAAGAGTAAATATCTATTCTTAGAAAAGCAGCGCCAGCAATTTGCTGCTCACTGAGCAGTCCACCAAGTTTACGATGTCCCATTAGTTCTAGGATGCACCATTCTTTAAAGCTAGGGGTTTCTTGAGTCATTCCGTCCTCCCAGAAGACATTTCTTCTATTACTTTAAGTGTGTCCAGGGCAGCAAAGTTTTGGTCGCAAGTAAGTTTTGCGCCCAAGCGACGGCGTCTTCAAAATCTGAGGGTTGGTCTGCTGTTTTCATAGTTGTCTGTTTCGAGGTAAAGATTTAAATTTCCGTATGGCACGGCAGGTATTGAGATGCTCCGATCCATCTAAATTAAGGGGCTTCCACTTCTTGTCTTGCTGAAACCATTTGATTGGTTTCAGGCACAATTTACAGCAATATTTACGCATGGTTAGATTATCTTTGCCAGGTAAGTAATTGCAATCAAACTAATTAGATGATTGAGTTTGATGGTTTAATCGGGACGCAATAGCCCCGATTATTGTTTTCTAACAAATAGAATGACGCGGGCTTTCAAACGCTTCTATCAACTCATCGATGGTGCATCGGTAAATCTCACACATTCGTTTGATTTTGGACGGTGGTAGGTGCGGCACACCGCCTCGCTCCCATGCACTAACAGTTTGTTCCCTGATATCAAGAGCTTGCGCTACTTGCCGCTGAGTTAGCCCAGCACGTTTACGGAGGGTCATGGGCGTTAGTGGATCACTTGTACATTCTTGGTCTTGTGTCATATTATAGATAAAGCTTGCGATAAACGCCAGCGGTAAGCGCCAGTATTTACCGCAAGTCCCGATAAACAACAATGGGCAGGTCTGACCTGGTAGCTTGACCTGCCCACTATCTTCTAACAGATGCGGTAATCAGATGCGCTAATCAATACCGCAATCAAGACCGCGGTCACAAAGCTTACCAGGCCATGCTTCTACCTTTGGGCTGCTGTTTAACAGGCGGCAAGTAAAAAGTTCCTTGCTCGGCTAGATAATGAAATTCAGGAGGAAACGTATGTACTAACAGCCCACTTCTGTTGAGTTCCATAAAGCATTCACACTAGGGGTGCAGCCTCACCCCTTTCCTATCTCTCTGCAAGCCCATGAAAAAACGATTCCTTATTTTTGTTGAAAAACTGCGATCGCGCTGGCTCATCCTCCGAGGATTTGATCCAACACCTGTCGTCAGTTCTACTGAACAGGCAGCTTGCTGGGTGTGTCGGCACAAAGTAGATTACGAATCTGCTTGTGCTTGTAATCGAAAGAATTGCCCTGTAAATGCCATTCCATTTTAAAAAATAGGTATCGCCTGCCAGCGATACCCGCTCCATTCCTTAAACAGGAAACAAAAGATGAGCCAAGAATACGACAAAAACATTTCTGAGAATAGAGGTACTAACGTACTATCTCCATCTGCCGAAATCTTGAAAACAGAAGGTTTTTGGGAAGGAACCGCTGATATAAAGTTTGACGATATTCAGGTTACAACCGTTGATCATCAGGCAACTATAAAGGTCGGTTTTAGTGACGTTTACCTTTATGTCACCGTCACTCTACCAGATCAAACTTCCTGGACAACAGAACTAGAGGATAGAGACTACCAAGAAATCCTGCCAAACAACTCGGACTTACTAAACTCACGAAACCTTCAGAAGCAGTTGACCGCCCTAAAACAGCGTAGATACGAACGAATGATGGAAGCGATCGCCTGGACTAAATCCTTGATGGAGGCGGCTAATGATAATGACAACCTCTAGAGATTGGGAAGTCTACTGGTGGGCAGTGATTAATGCCCCATGTCAGTGCCAGATTGCAGTTCATATTGCGGAGCTGGAGTGGAGATTCTGGAAAAGCCCAGAGAATTTTTGGGGATTCTCTTTTGCTTTTGATATCCATTTCTGTCCGATGTTGACCTTGGACATTCCTTTGAGTGTTTACCGACTCTTTCACGGCGAATCTCTAGAGGATGCAGCAGTAGACGATATCCCCTTCTAACAAAAGTGGGTGCTGGCTGCTGCACCCACAAATCTGCAAACCCTATTTATCCAAGCACTATGAACACGGAAAAACCCTTTCTAAAGGTAGGGGATGTTTTAATTAATCCCTCTCAAATTGTAACAGTTAACCTAGACTTTGAGGACGACGACAGCAGGGGAGTTTCCATTAGTTTGACTAATGGAGAATTTCATCTCTTCACTAGCGATGAAGCGCGTGTCTTGAGATGCCATTTTCTATTGGGTTCCCTTGCTGTTGATCTCAATAATCTTTACGGGCAGACAAAAGATGGGGGGCAGCAATGTTGACAACAGATCGCCTTCCTCCTGCAAACGTTGAGGCAGAAGAATTAATTTTAGGGGGTATACTTCTAGACCCTTTAGCCATTGCTAAGATCTCCGACCTAAACCCAGACGTATTCAGCCTCACTTTTCACAAGAAAATTTTCAAAGCCTGCAAGTCTTTATTTGACAAAGGTCAGCCAACGGACTTAATGTCAGTCACTACCTGGCTTGCGGATCGAAAATTACTTGATGCTGTTGGCGGACAAAATATGCTTATCAACCTGGTAAGCAGGACAGTATCTGCTGTCAATATCGATCAATACGCCGCCCTAGTAAAAGAAAAGTATTACCGGCGAATAATCGCGGATTTGGGAGAACAGCTCTACGAGAGAGCGCACCAAACAGCTATAGATACTAACTCTGTAGTTCAGTGGGCATTAGAGAAGGTCGGAGAATTACCTACCTTATCCAAAGAGGAGGCACTTGATACCCATAAGTATCGCAAGTGCATATCTGAAATTCAGGAGATTGAACTCCATATAACAGATCCAGGACTCAAGGCATGGAAGCTGAAAAAACTTGCTAATAAATACGATTGCAGTCCTCGACAGCTTGAAGAAATTTATTATCGCTCTCTTTTAGCGGAGGACGATGAACCGATCATGACCTGGGAAGAGGCGATCAAAAAACATGGTAGTGCAATTCGAGAGTGGCGAATGCATGGCTGGCTCCCCAAAGGGAAGCTAATTATTGAACACGGCGACGGTGGGGCGGGAAAAACGCGACTATCTTACAACTTCTTGTATCATGTCGCCACAGGACAAGATTGGGAAGGGTTCCCGGTCAAGCAAGGGAAAGCTATTGTTATCCAGACAGATGAAGCGCCCTCTGACATGCTTCAAGTTCTGGAAGATAGGGGATTAGCTAATCATCCTTTGGTGCGCTACAAGACCCGCTGGAATATTGATTTTCTCCAGGGGCTGATCCAGGAAATAGAGGAGTTCAAGCCTGCTTTTATTCTGATTGATTCGCTAACCTCAATCAACAAACGGAGCATTTTCTCCGAAAACGATGTCGAATATGCCCGACCTCTCTTGCTGCTCAAAGATGTAGCCCAGAAATATGGTATTACCATCATAGTTATCCATCACAGCAGCCGCGAAGGAAATGCAAGAGGCTCTACGGCTATTAGGAACTCTGCCTCCGAAGTTTGGCGTTTAAAAGTTGACAACTCTGTATCGGCACACGGTAGCTACCGCATCCTAGAAATTGAGAAATCTCGATCGAGGAAACTAGGTTCTTACTTGCTCCGGTACAACGAAGAAGATGGATCGTGGACTTGTCTTGGGAAACCAGGCACTGACAATAACGAGGGCGGTGTAGGAGGGCAGGCTAAAGAGCGAATCGTTAAATTTTTGAAGCGATCGCCAGGGACGTTTTTCCACCCAGAGGAGATCCAGAATGAAATCGGTGGTGGAATTGACCACATCCGCCGAAGCTGCTCCGAGTTGGCGCAGGAGGGCATTATTAGCCGCAAGGGACGGCGTCCGGCCTTATACGGAATCAACTTTGGCGACACCGAGCCAACCGCCGCACCACCCGGTCCGGACCTTCTAAGTACACCCTTGTCGGGATTTGATAC
>FQKF010007503.1_pt1 | contig 20986 bp, 13 predicted proteins | sample 1504521 | NCBI WGS metagenome assembly FQKF01 (sample SAMEA4475357, study PRJEB15587) | soil metagenome | biome: Soil; feature: Field | place: India | collected 2015-03-11 | depth 0 m
AAAATAGGCGTAATGCCGCTGCCGGCTGCCACGTACAGCAGCCACTTTGGCTGTTGAGCAGGCAATAGAAAGCGCCCAGCTGGCTCGGCCGACTCCAGAATATCGCCCCGGCGGGTTTGCTGCACCAACCACGTCGAGAACAGGCCGTTTGGGATGCGCTTTATGGTAATGGCCGGCAGTGCATCCACACCAGGGCAGCTGCTAAACGAATACGCCCGTCGCTCCTCATACGAGCCAAACGTCCGGACGAGCGGCAAATACTGGCCTGGCTCGTAGGCCACAGGCACACTGCCAACAGGCTCCAGCGTCAGCGTAACGGCTTCGGGCGTCTCTTCGCGCTTCTCGACAATGCGCCAGCGTAGTCGTTTGTCCATGAAATGTGCACTTTACCCTCACGGCCTTTACCGGGCTGGCGCAAAGTTGGCTGTTTGGCCACGAATGAACGCATGGGTTTCACCGCGAAGGCACGAGGAAGTTTTCCACGAATGCACAAATTTGAGGCGACACCTTCCGACAACAGATGTCGCCTCTGACCTTTTTGGGGCTCCGGATGCCTGAATGGTTTTTTACCACCAAAGCACGAAGCGCGGTTAGCCGAGAGTGGTTTTTAATGTGCAGGCGCTGCGGGCACTATCGCGCGGCGTTGGTTTGCAAGGCGTATTGCGTCAGTTCTTCTTGGTTGTCGGCACATACCTGGTCACAGGCATCCACAGCTTGCTGGTTGCTCAGGAAGAAGTTTTGTGGGCCGATTTTTTCGATGAGGCCGGCTCGCATCATGGCGTCGCGGACAGGGCCTTTGACGCTAACGAAGAACACCGAGATGCCGCGCTGGCGGAATTGTCGGAGGAGTTCCTCGATGGCATGTACGCCGGAGCTGTCTAAATTGTTGATGCTTTCAGCGTTGATGACCAGCACCCGCAGGGCGTCTCCTTTTTGGGCCGCCAATGTGTTGATGGTGTCGAGGAAGTAATTGACGTTAGCAAAGTACAAGTCAGCGTCGAAGCGGACAATGAGCACGTCGGGGCGCTGCTCCAGATTGCTGAAGCGCTCCACATTGCGATAGAAGAACGTGCCCGGCACGCGCCCCAGCACAGCGATATGTGGTTTTGTAGTTCGGTAAATCACCAAGGCCAGGGATAGGATGACGCCCAAAGCGATACCTTGCTCAATGCCGACAAAGAGGGTCGCCGCAAATGTAACGATCCACAGGACGAAATCGCCGCGGTTGCTGTGCCACAGGTGTCGGGCTTCTTTGTGGTCAATCAGCCCGTATACGGCCACGATGATGACAGCGGCTAGCACGGCGTTGGGCAGGTAGTAGAAGAGCGGGGTCAAGAATAGGAGCGTAACGATAATCAGCGCAGCGCTAACGATAGAAGCCAGCCCGGTACGTGCTCCGGCCTGGTCGTTGACGGCTGTGCGCGAGAACCCGCCCGTGACAGGGAAGGAGGAAAAAAACGAGCCGCCGATATTAGCCAAGCCTAAGGCGATGAGCTCCTGATTGGCGTCCAGCGCGTAATCGCGGTGCCGGGCTTGCATGGCCTTGGCTACGGCGATGCTTTCCATAAAGCCCACTAAACCGATGGCCATGGCCATGGGCAGGAGTTTTTGCATGGTTGGCCAATCCAGCAAGGGCATGGTTAGTGCCGGGAGGCCGCTGGGCACGTCGCCGACAATCTTCACGCCGTGTTCCGCCAGGCCGAGTGCCCATACCGCCAAAACGCTAAGCACCACCACGACGAGGGCGCCCGGGAAGGCCGGCTTCCATTTTTTGAACAGCTGGATGAGAGCGATGGCGCCCAAGCCGATACCCAGCGTAAGCCCATGGGTTTTGCCGATGTTTTGTGCGGCAGCCATCAAAATTTCATGCACGTGTTCGCTGCGCGGCATCTGGATGCCCAGCAGATGCTTTAGCTGACTTAGGGCAATCACGATGGCGGCTGCCGACGTGAAGCCGCTGATAACCGGGTGCGAGAGAAAATTGACCATAAAGCCCAGGCGAAAGACGCCCAAGGCCAGCTGGAGTGCGCCCACTAGGAATGCTAAGGCCAGTACCAAGCCGATGTATTCGGGCGAGCCTACCTCGGCCATAGCGCTGACCCCTGTGGCCGTCAGCAGCGAAACCATGGCTACCGGCCCTACGGCCAATTGGCGCGAAGTGCCCAGCAAGGCGTAAAGGATGAGCGGTACAGTGGCGGCATACAGGCCGTAAATAGGTGGCATGCCCGCCAGCATGGCGTAGGCCATCCCTTGCGGCACCAGCATCACGCCTACGGTAAGCCCTGCGATAAGGTCGCCGCGCAAATATTGTTTAGAATAATTCGGTAGCCAAGCCAAAAACGGGAAAAAACGCTGCCACGTGCTCGATGAATGCTTATGTGCAATGGAGTTAGAACTGCCAGTCATTGTTTTAAATATCTGTTAATACTGTTGGATAAATGTGCTGGCAAAGGTAGGCCGAGCGGGAGACCTCCCTGAGTGATTAGTGTCACGCCGAGCCAAACTTTTGCCTTGCCGTTGCGCCAAAGGCGGGCTGTTGATGGGTACGCTCGGTATTTCAGAACCGTCCTTTGGCCGCTCGCCGGAGGGTACTCAGGTAGAGCAGGTAGTGTACTTCTAAGGCGTGACGGGGACGTCTGAGAAATGTTTTTTCGATGTGTTCGGCTTCTTCCTGCGCGCGCTTTTGCCAGTTGTTGGGCAGGCGAACCCGACCAGTGAGTACGCGGGCCACTAAACGCGCCTGGGCTTCCGATAGAGGCCAGATGCACCCTTGCGGCTGCACCAGCCCGATGAAGAACAGCGTCGGGTAATCAGGGTGAAACACGCGCAGATACAGCGGTACGCGCGTGCTCTCTTCCCAGCAGATAAGGTTGGGCCGGAAGAAAGGGAAATGCACCCGATAGCCTGTGGCAGCCACGACGACGTCGTACTCCGAAGCGGTGCCGTCGGAGAAGTACACCGTTTGGCCCTCGACACGTGCAATGGCAGGCCGTGGGCGCACCTTGCCGTGCCGGATGCGGTCGAGCAGCTCGGAATTGACGGTCGGATGCGCGCGGGTGGGTGAGAAGTCGGGTTCGGGCAGGCCATAATCGCGGTATCGGCCTATTTGGATGCGCAGGCTCAGGCGCTGGAGGGCATCCTGTACTGGGCGCGGCAGCCAGCGCATTTTGGCGGCGAAGGTATCGGTGGGTTGGCCCAGAAAGAATTTCGGCACAATGTATTGTGGGGTGCGCAGGCTGATGTCCACCTGTGCGGCAACGCGGCTGGCCTCCACAGCGCAGTCGCAGCCCGAATTACCGGCGCCCACCACCAGCACGCGCAGCCCCTCCAGCCCGCGGGCGCTCTTCATGGCGTGAGCATGCAGGTAGCGCCCAGTGTAGGCGTCCTTCCACTCCGGGTGGCGCGGCGCCGAGTGATGGCCATTGGCCACCAGCAACGCATCGAAGACCTCTGCGGTGCCATCGGACAATTGCAGGCGCCAACGCCCGGTAGCAGCAGGCTCTGCAGACACCACTGCCGTATTGTAGCGGATGTATTTTTCCAACTCAAACGTCTGTGCATATGCCTCAAAGTAGGCCAGCACCTGCCGATGGCTTGGGTAGTCCGGGTATTCTTCGGGCATCGGAAAGTCGCTAAACTGCGACATAGCCTTGCTGGAAATGAGATGCGTCGTTTCCATGACACTGCTGTGCCCTTCTTCGGGTGAGAAGGCCCAGTTACCGCCCAAATGGTTGCTTTTCTCAAAACAAATTATATCAGTCAGACCTGCTTCGGTCAGGCCTTTGATGGCCGTCAGGCCAGAACATCCGGCGCCAATGATAGCTATGCGCATAACGAGGTGAAGCGTGTCAGCGGTCTTGAGGCAGACAACCTCTTCTTCAACGCGGGTACCCGCCGAGCGGCGGGCCTGTCTAATTGCCCATTTTAGCGAATTCGCGCTCGAAAATGGTCTCCAATTGGTTGGCCTGCAGGTTTTTGGCCACGATAATGCGGTCTTTGTTCAAGACGTATAACTCTGGAGTGATGTCTACGAAGTATTTGGCATAGATGGCCTTGTTGGTAGGGTCGAAGACGTTGGTGAAGGTGAAGCCGTTTTTGCGCACAAACTCCTTCCACTTGTCGTCCGTGGTGTTGAGGGCGATGCCGTAAAAGTCCACGCCGCGGTCTTTCCAACGCTGGTAAATGCGCTGGATTTCGGGCGCCTGTTCGCGGCAGTGTTCGCAGTCGGGGCTGTACATGAAGACAACGATAATGGGCGCCGTCATTTCATAGATCGATTTGTATTGGCCATTGACATCTAAAGCGCGGACGTCTGGGCCTTTTCGGCCCATAAGGCTGGCTTTCATTTCATCGGCTTTTTTGCGGATTTTGGCGATGTTTTCGGGAGTATCCCAGGTGGCCAGTTCGGGGGTGAAGTATTTGTCAATGAGGAACACCATTACCGCCTCACCGTCCATGACTTTGGTTTTGCCGTTTTCGTAGTTAAGGGCTATCCAGTTGACGAAGAACTGGAAGTATTCCTTATGTGGTAGCACGCGCTGGACGAGCGGGTCGGCGACTTTGATGATGGAGTCGGGGTGTTGAGGTGTGAGTTCGACAATGTATCGCTTGAGTTTGTTGGCGATAACGGGGGTGTGCAGCAGACGCGTATCGTTGAAGTCCACATTGTCCCAGAAGTGTTCGCGGTAGTAGATAAGGTTGCGCAGGGTGTCTAATTCGCCATTGGGTTTGCGGAAGTCAGGCCAGTCTGGGTTCTGGCCGGCGATTTTAAATCTGCTAAAGAAGGCATTGGGATACTCGCGGTAGATAGAGTCTAAGTGTGCCTTGCGCTGTTCGATAAGTTGGTTTTGGCGGGTTTTGGCGCGCTCGTATTCGGGCGAATTGGGCGGGAAGTCGCGCAGGGTTTGGGCCAGTTGTTTGAGTTCGGGTTCTTGAGCGTTCTGGTATCGGGTATTTCGATAGAAGAGCGCTGTGTTGAGCGAGCCAGAGACCTGCAAGGTGCCGGGGATGTCGTCGGCTTTAGCGCGCAGGGTCATGCGCTGGTCGTCGCGGTCTATGAGGATGGAGAAGTTTTTCTGGCCCGGCAGCAGGAAGTAGTAAAAGCCGGCAGGCAATGCTTGTTCGCGGCGGAGGACGAAGTGCCCTTTGGCATCCACCACGGCTGTGTCGGCGATGTAGTTCTGGTCGCCGTAGGTGCCCACCAAACGCGCTGTTCCAGCCTGCAGACCTTCGATGAAGGCTTCGATGTAGGTGCTGTCTTGAGCAGATGAGGCCGGTTGGGCGAGGGAGATTGAGACAAACGCAGGAAGTACATTCAGGAGGGTCGCAAGGACTATCGTTCGCATAATACCGTTGAGTTTTGGATGAAAAGGGAGCAAGTAATGACACTTTTCGGCGGCAAAAATAGCGCCGACCGACGGGCCGGGCGAGGGCTTTTAGGATTTGTTGACAAGCGCTCATTGCGGCTGGAACACCCAAAAGAATGCGAGCCGCAGGACGCTGCACCTGAAGAGCAATCGCCATTTACAAAAATGGTCTTGGGGGTTGTCACAAATACACAAATTTGAGGCGATACCTCCCGACGGAAGGTGTCGCCTTTGGGCTTTTCATTCGCAAGTCGTTCGTGCATTGGTGGCAATAAAGAACAGGTGGCCCACCACTCGGGCTGCTTTTCGGCGTTGTTATTGGCTTTGGGGCGAACGAACTACTTTAGCGCCGCATTCCGAACACATCCTTCCCATGAATGACATTTTACAGAGATACGCCTACCTGCTCACGCATTACTGCCTGCGTGTGCAGCCAGGCGACCGGGTTTTTATCAGCGCCACCACGCTGGCCGAGCCGTTGGTGCGCGAAGTGTATCGCGAAATGCTCGAAGCGGGCGCTGCTCTGATTGAGTGCGACCTGGCCTTCCGCGAGCGCGAGCGCCTGCTGCTGGAGTACGGGAGCAATGAGGCCTTGCAAACGCCGCCCTGGCTGATGAGACAGGCGATGGAAACCTTCGACGCCTACCTCAACATCCGCGCGCCGTTCAATCTGCGCGAAATGCAAAATGCACCCTCCCACCGCCACGCCCTGCGTCAGGAAGGCTTGCGGCCCATCAACAAGGCTTACTTTGAGCGTATCGCCAACCACAGCCTGCGCCGAAACCTCTGCCAGTACCCGACCGACGCTGCCGCCCAGGAGGCCAGCATGAGCTTTAGCGAGTACGAGCGCTTCGTCTACAATGCCTGCAAACTCTTTGAAGACGACCCCGCTGCCGCCTGGCTCAAGGTGCGCGCCGAACAGCAGCGCATCGTCGAACACCTCAATCAGTGCTCTGCGGTGCGCTACATTGGCCCCGGTACCGACATCTCATTTAGCACCGCCGGACGCACATGGATCAACTCCGACGGCCAGGCTAATATGCCCTCCGGCGAGGTCTTTACCAGCCCTGTCGAAGACAGCGTCCAGGGCGTCGTTCACTTTTCCTACCCGGCCATCTACCAGGGGCACGAAGTCGAAGGCGTTACCCTGTGGGTTAAAGACGGATACATCGAAAAATGGGAAGCCCGCCGAGGGCAGGACTTTTTAGACTACATCTTCGGCTTGCCCGGAACGCGCCGCTTTGGCGAGGCCGCGATCGGTACCAACTATGCTATTGGGCAAATCACCAAAAACATCCTCTTTGATGAAAAAATCGGCGGCGCCATCCACATGGCCATTGGCCAAAGCTATCTGCAATGCGGCGGCAAAAACGAGTCGCCCGTACACTGGGACCTCATCACTGACATGACTAATGGCGGCGAAATCTGGGCCGATAGTGAATGTATCTACCGGAATGGGCGGTTCTTAATCTAAGGTTTTCTTGACCACGAAGGCACTAAGTTTTTCATTATTCATCTTTACATTGCCTTAGCGCAGTTTTTTCATGAAAACTATCGCCATTCTTACTGGTGGGGACTCTGCCGAGCGCGTTATTTCGCTACGCAGCGGGCAAGTGGTGTACGAAAACTTGTCCGCCGACCGCTACAGATGCTTTTTGATAGATGTGCAAGGGCGCAATTGGCACGAGGTGTCTTCCGGTGTTCCGGTGGATAAGAACGACTTTTCCCTTTCGATGCAGGGCGATGTGGTGTGCTTTGATGCCGTTTTTGGAGCCATTCACGGCAGCCCGTTGGAGGACGGCAAGATGCAGGGCTACTTCGACATGCTCGGTATTCCCTACACCTGTTGCAGTGGTTTTGTGAGTGCGCTGACGATGAACAAGCACCTGACCAAGCAAGTGGCGGCTGCGACGGGAGTACCCTTGGCGCCGTCGGTGCTGGTGCGTCAGGGTGATGTAGTGGAGGCCAAAGCATTAGTGGATCGGCTGGGTCTGCCGCTTTTTGTGAAGCCCAATACGCACGGCTCCAGTTTTGGGGTAACCAAAGTGAAGGCCTTGGCCGAGTTGGCGCCGGCCTTGGAAGCGGTGTGGCCCTACGACCGCGAGGCCTTGGTGGAGGCTTTTTTGCCGGGGCGTGAGTTTTCTAACGGCGTGTTTCGCACCGAGGGGCGGGTAGTGGCGCTGCCGGTTACGGAGATCATTCCGGAGACGGAATTTTTCGATTTTGCGGCCAAATACGAGGGTAAATCACAGGAAATAACGCCCGCGCAATTGCCGCCGCACCTGGCAGAGCAATGCCAGGAGTGGTCGCGTCGGCTATACGAGTGGCTTGATTGCCGCGGTGTTATTCGGTGCGATTACATTCTGGTAGGCGACACCTTTCATTTGTTAGAGGTGAACACTATTCCGGGTCTTTCGCCGGCGAGCATTGTGCCGCAACAGGTAAGCGCCTACGGCTGGACGCTGGAGGCGTTCTTTAGCCGACTAATTGAAGAGGCGCTTCATCAGTATTAACAACACACTAAACCGGTTTTTCCGAAATCATGGTAACGAACCTGTCCAAACATCCTACCATAGCGCAGCATTTCATTGCCGAGCTGCGCGATGCCCAGGTACAGCAAGATCGCCTGCGTTTTCGCCGCAATCTGGAGCGCGTGGGTGAAGTGATGGCCTATGAGATCTCCAAAACGCTGCATTACGAACCGCGGGAGGTGGAGACGCCGCTGGGTGTGGCTATGGTGCACTTGTCTTCGGATAGGGTGGTGCTGGGTACCATCCTGCGCGCGGGGTTGCCGCTGCATCGGGGGTTGCTCAACGTCTTTGACCGAGCCGAGAACGCCTTCATCAGCGCTTATCGCAACCCTCGCCCCGACGGGCGCTTCGATATTCAACTGGATTACGTGAGCTGCCCTCCGCTCGACGATGCGGTGCTCATTCTGGCTGATCCCATGCTGGCTACCGGTGCGTCCATTTGCTTAGCCCTGCAGCACCTGGAGCGCTATGGTAAGCCTCGCGCAACGCACGTCGTGGCCGTCATCGCCAGCGCACAGGGAGTGGAGGCCGTGCAGCGCCAGTTTCCCGATGTGCGCCTGTGGGTGGGCGCTATTGACCAGGAACTCACAGCCAAGGCATTCATCGTGCCGGGCTTGGGCGACGCTGGCGACCTGGCCTATGGCAGCAAGGGCGAGCTTGAATGAGGTCTCCGGTGCCCTCCTCACCCTATATTCATGCAGAGGCTGCTTGGGCAGCGCCTGCCAAAACGATGCCCCCCTGGCAGCGTCTTTGTAGCGCCTTTGCGTAAAAAAACAGGTATCCCGCTCGGCATTCGTCGCTCTTACTTTCTTTTTTTGTTAGTAGTCGCGTTTTTCTCTCTCAGCTCATGCAGGTTGAGGCTGGCCATGAGGCTGACGTGGTTGCTGGCTAAGTTTAGCTCGTTTAGCGCTCTGCTGCCTAAAGCTAAGCCGGTAGTGTTGAGGCTGAGGGTAACGAGGCGGAAGTGATAACCGATGGTCCAGAGCACTTCCCAGAAGAGCATGGGCGATTGGGTTTCCAACAGTTCGATGCGGTCCAGTTCGACCCGCGGGATGCGGGCATCTATGCGGCCGTTGGTGTACTGTACATAGGAAAAGCGGAAGGCTGCCCCGAAGCGCATTTGATTGTGTTGCAGCTGTACGCCGGGCTGGAGAGCATAACGCCAGAAGGACCATTCCGCTTCCTTGAGAGGAACGTCGGGCGCTGTGTATCGGTTGCGGACGTGCCCCCATCCAGCGGTGCCATACAGGCTGAACAGAAATTCCTGGTTTTTACCTATACGCCGATAAAAGCCGGCGCCGGCTTCGCCAAAGCGCATTCTTCCATTGAAGCTGAATGTCGGAGGCGGAGGAAACGGAATGCCACCCGCAAATATTTCGAGGCTGCCGGTGTAGGCCAGGCTGAAATAGTTGGCCATTAGGCCCACGTTTGGGGCAGGGCTGTACGAGGCCTGTGCTTCCCAGCCGCTGCTCGAGCCGAGAAAAATAGCGCCGTTTACGTTACCCTCACCTCTCTGGCTCATAGCGGGCAGGTTTATCGTGTTGGGGGTATAGAAGCGGCTACTGGTACAGGAGGCCAGCATCATTACTGCAGCGGCGATCATTGGGGTTATCTTAGATGCGTGCGACATACGGAGATGTGATTTAGTGGTACTAACTATAAAACAGGGAGTCCCAAAGATACCTCTTAGGGACTCCCTGCACTTGTTTTGCACGAGCGAAAAGACTACTTGAATGGGTCAGAAAAGCGTCTGTCTTTTAATAGTTCTTCATCCGTGAGGGTGTGCAGAAAAGCGATGAGGTCGCTTTTTTGCTGTGGAGTGAAGTTGTAGCGGCGCGGCTGGCTGCCGATGCGCAGTTCGGAACTGAGGTTGGGGTGCGCTTTGATGCCCGTGCTGTAGTGGTCAATCACTTCTTCCAGAGTAGCAAAGCGTCCGTCGTGCATATAGGGTGCCGTCAGGGCGATGTTGCGCAGGAGTGGTACCTTGAACATGCCCATTTCGAAGTTTTTCTTGGTGATGCCGCCTACGCCTTCGTCGGTGGTGGTGGCGTCTAAGCCATTGTTGGCGTGCATTTTCATCGGGCGGCCCTGCACTGGGCTGTGGCAGGATGCGCAGTTGTCTAAATAGATGCGCTTGCCACGGTTTTCGGCGGCGGTAAAGCCTGGGAAGTCCATTCGTTCTCGGTTGCTCCAGGTGTCAGCGCCGATGAAGCGCTCGGCTTCGCGATCGAACTTGCTTCGGAACGATCCGATGGCATTAATGAAGTTAGCAATGGCGTCCGATACGCGCTGGACAGTTACGACTTCGTCGCCGTAAGCCATGCGAAATAGTGGGGCATAATAGGGCTGAGAGCGCACGGAATTGACGATGTCATTGTGGTTCATGCTCATTTCAACCGGATTGAACATCGTGGCTAAGTTTTGCTCTGAAGCTGTGCCGGCACGGTTGTCCCAGAAAAAAGGAATACCGCTGGGGCCAAACAGGTCAACGCCGTAGTAGGCGGAGAAGTTGAGCACCGAGCCCAGAGCGATAGCGTTGCGCGTGCCGACGCGGTCGAACACGCCGCGGCTTACGGGCGCATCGTCGGAGAAGGCGATTTCCTGGCGGTGGCAGCTGGCGCAGTTGATCTTGCCGTCTTTCGACAGGTTTTTGTCGTAGAAGAGCACGCGGCCCAAGATGGCCTTATCCTGGTCAACAGAGCGGGCAAACAGCCCTTGCGCCTCCAAGTGCTTGGGCAGTTTAGCTGAGTAGTTATCCGGCTTGGCCGGCAGGTTGAGATACTGCGAAAGGAGCGCATAGTCCCCCGGTTCGTAATAATAGTACTCAAAGTCAGCTTGCTTGCAAGCGGCCAGCAAGAGCAGCACAGCGAAGAAGGGCAGCCCAAGACGAAGTATCTTTTTCATAGCTGGGTAGCGTTTGGTGAACGGAATGGATAGTTAATATTGAAAAAAACGATTTGCTGATGCAGACGCAGCTCGTCAGTGGAGGGTTGGGTGCGGGCCTATCTTATTTTTGAAGCACTTTCGGCACGCCAGAAGTAGTCCATCTGGAGGGTGAGCGAAAGGCCAAGGGTGTATGTGGCTAAGCCCAATTCTTCGGCTGCGCTATATTCCATGAGGGTTGCGGAAAGGTTTACCCACACAGGGCGGCTGCCCATGCTCAGGCTGACGGAAAGTTCGGGGAAGATGAGCGGTGAGCGCTCTTCAATGAGTTCGATTTTGGAGATATCCGGCTCGCCCAGTCTGTAGTCGATCCAGCCTCTGCGATACTGGAGGTAATTAAGCCTCACGCCCGTGCCAAAGCGCAAGGCGTTGTGCTCTACGGAAACACCGTATTGCCCAAAATAGCGGTGGAATTGCAGCGTCGCCTTAGATTCCTTCAGATACTGGTTAAAGGCAGAGCCTGCACCCCAACCCAAGAACAAGGTGTTCGAGGTAGCGTCGCCTGTCGGAAAATATACGCCCAAGGCTCCTTCCGTTAGGTGGCCCTTGCCCCAGCGTTCCTGTGCAGGGTTGCCTCCTCGGAGTTGCATGTGATTGACCATAAGGGCCAGCCGGCGCGACAGGGCATAGCTGCCGTGCATCTCGAAGCCCGAGAACTCCGGCCCGCGCAAACCGCTCACGCTGGCCACGGCATCGTGGCGCTCCATCAGATGCGGCGTGTGAATGGTATTGGGTGCGTAGTAGTACGCACTACAGGCGTATCCCAGCAGCAGCACCAGCAGGAAAAGTATCCGTGGCAGCATAAGCAGTATGTTTTTGGATGCTCAAAACTACGGTGAGCGCAGGGTGTATTCTACCGCATTTGAACCACTTTAGTACAACCCTAACACTTCCTGCTGATGGTGTGTTAACGCTTCCTACTATCGCTTACTCTCTGGCGGAAAAAGACCGCGCGTAACCCGATACACAAAGGTTACTCTACGTACCCGTTACGCGCCCAGCAGGCCAAGCGGGTTAGAACATTGGCCGACAGCTTCTGGCCGCCCTTGGGCATAGGGCTGCAGCCTTTACCGTGGTTGACCGAGCACAGCAGGTTTTGCGACTCGAATGCCTTTTTCACCCCGGCGTAGTTCGACAAATTGACGCCGCTGGAGGCCGTGCCCGCATCGTGGCAGCCGCCTGTGGCGCAGCTGGCATTCATGACGCCGCGCACAAATAAAGTATAAGTGTTGCTGTCCGCCTTCACGGTAGCACAGTTGGCCTCTTTGATGTAGTCTGGGTTCTTGTCCTCTTTGTTGCAGCTGACAAGGGCCAGCAGCAGCACAGAAATCAGGACGCTGATGTGGTAGATATTCATACGAGGAGAGCGAAAATTGGAAAGGTGAAAAAGCCTTCGTGTCTTGAAAATAACCCTAATGCCCTTGTGACAACATTCTGTATACCTTTACGGTATTAGGAAACCAGAACCCGGTCCAAATGTTGCGAAGGTGCTAATTTTAATCTTATGTTGTACGACGACATCATAGACGATTTAGGTTGGGCGGAGAAGCCAGAAAAAGGCGCTGACGAGGTGGTGGCCATGTTTTACTCGCCTTTAGAGGCGGAAATGGCGGCGGCGCGTTTGCGGGCAGAGGGTATTCCGTGCTTTCTGGCCAGCCGCACCGCCCAGTCTGTGATGCCGCATTTGCAACTGCTGGTGCGTCTGCACGTGCGCCCGCAGGACCTCGAGCGGGCGCGGCATGTGCTGGTGGAGGCGGGTGTCGAAATCGAGGAGCCTCAGGAAACAAAGACAGACAACTGGGTGCTGACAGCCCTGTTCGCCTTGCTGGGGGTGTTGCTGGCTGCCTTGCTCGTTCGGGCGCTTGCAATGTGATATACACCTTGCTCTGCATGGGCTTCAGAGGTGACACCTCCCTGCGGGAGATGTCGCCCCTGGCTGAGGTGTTGTCTTCGAGAGACGAGAAGGTGATATCTCTCGGTCTGAAATGAGCATCGTGCGAGGCCTGCTCCAGGTAACAATCTACGCGCTAGAAAAAGTTCTTAAGTTGTTGTAAATCTGGTTTTTATGCGGATTGCTCTCTTTTGACTCGGCGGTTTTCTGACGTAACGCTGTGCTGCGTTCTGTTTGTGATTACCTGTCGAGGCGGGCGGACTTTTGAAGATGAAAAGCGAGAACTATCGCTTGTACTTCTATTTGTTAATCAAAAGCAGTTGTAATTGTCATGAAAAGTGTTTTTACTCTCCGCCTTTTGCCCTCCGTGCTGGCTGCTTTAGCCAATGTCTTCATCATCGTGGATACTACGGTAATCTGAGAACCATAATAGATCTATGGTGAGGGCGAGTGAGGCATTCAATGTGCTACGGCTGGCGCCTATTCGTGCTTCTCTAAGAGAAGCAGAAGTAGAGGTAGTCTTTGGTACGCCAAGCCGAAATTGCGAGGGCAGTGGCATTTGCATGGTAACGAGCCGCTTTCCGGCAGGTTACACCATACCCTGTCCTCATGCGCGTGCGATCATTTACTGCGACAGAGAACACCAGGAATTGGTTTTCCGATTTCCGAAACGGCACCTGAGTAATGCTGCGCGAGAGCGGCTGATGAACAACGGTGTATTTGTGGTAGAAGAACCTTTTTATATCCCTAAATTCTTGACTCGAGGTTGGGAGTTGCCCGGTCGGTACATGCTGGCGGGTCGCTATCCCATAGAGGCCTATTCCACGGAATGGCGCTTGTATTTTCCATGGCCGCGAGACTGATTTCTCATGAGATGATATGCCGCAGTGCGAAAGAGCACTGCGGCCTTCCTCTGGTTCAGTGTCATGCAATATAATGTAATGTTTATCCAAATTTCATTATTATCTTTTGTATCCAATACGCTTTTTTGATTTTTTGGGATAAATAGAAATAAATAGAAATAGATCTGATTTTTCTTTAATCCATTTCAGGGCCTCCAAGCCGATAAGATACTTCATGAAAAAAGTTTACTTGCGGGAATTAAAATCCGATATTAAGTTTTTTCGCAGTATTATGTTTTTTACTGCGAATTATTTGTGTTTTCATCATTTCGATAATGTCAACAAAAAAGTCTGTCCTTATGCGTGAACATTTACTTTTCGACGTCTCCAACCCATGTGTTCGCGTCGTTTCTCTTTCAAAGACGCTTATTGCTGTTGCTGGCATAGCACTGTGTGGTTTGGGTGTTACGTACGCACAGCCTACGACATTTGCCACCGGCTCGTTCATCGTTAATATGGGCGTTACGCCTCAGACGGTGGGCAATGGTCTCAAGCCGTATGGCATGGTGTACGATTTGGTTAAGAATTACAACGTGCCGATCGCATGGGTGATCAATCCTGCCAAAGCAAAGGACGGTATTGACTTCAGCCACAACGGTATTGATTACCGGGGTGGTCCTTTTATTATTCCGGCGGAGTATCGCACTCCGACTGTTAATGCTCGCATTACTTTCTGGCAAGGCCAGGGTGTGGTGGGCGCTACCACGGTGTCGCCGATTACGGTACCGGTGGCGTTGACGTTGGTGTCCATGCCTACGTGGACATTGGATGCCAAGAACGGCGCTATTGCTGCGGGGTATTTCGTCAACGCTGGCATTCCCTCTTCGGCCTACAATTGGTTGGAGCCCTCTCTGCTGACCTGTTGCAACGATATATTTGTGATGCCGCATGCCGACCCGGTATGGGCTACTCACCAGAACCTGCTCGGCTGGAACCAGACTTGTCGCGGCGCCATCTGGGCGGCCTGCCATGCCGTGAGTGCGCTGGAGGATATGTTCAATCCGGTAACTCCTTCGCAGCAGACCAACTTCCTGGCCAACAAAACCGGGACAGCTACTGGTACTGGCCCTTACTCGGAGAACGCTCTTGTATTGTGGGGCAATCACGGCCCTGGTTCGCCGCCTTACAGTTATGCTCACCCAACCGATCCGGTGATGCAGTTTATGGACATTCTTGACGCTGCTACGCAAAACGGTTCGGAGCAGATTTACTTGCCTAAACTCAGCTGGCGCTCGACGACAAAAATTGGCGTCTGGGATCCGACGCAGGCTGACGTGCCATCCAAGTCGCCCGGTCTGGCGGCTGTAGTGGCATACGGGCAAGGCTTTGGCGACAGCAACCGTGGCAAAGTCATGTACGAAGGCGGCCACTCGCACAATAGGGCGCTCGCACCAGCCAACATTGCTGCGCAGCGCGCCTTTTTCAATTTCAGCTTTTGGGCTTCCAAAGATAAAGAACTGCAGGTAACGGTTACGGGGGTGCCTTCGACGATGATCGGCGGCTCGCCTTACAGCGTATCGGCTACGGTAACCGCCAGTGTGCCCGCCGGTCCTTATACTTATGCCTGGTCTTCTACTTGCGGCGGTACCTTTGCCAACCCGGCAGCTGCTTCTACCACGTTTACACCGCCGACAGTTATGTCCAATACGCCTTGCATTGTGCAGGTAAAGGTATCGGATGCCTGTGGGCGCACGACGAACAATAGTAATCCGACCATCATCATCCCGGGGCCGCGCCCGCCGGTTTTGAACAACGATGTCGCTAGCCTGCCTGCCGATTGCGCCACGAGCGGTCTAAGTGTAACCATTCATGTGCTGGCCAATGACTCTGACCCTGACGGCGACCCGTTGACCATTACCGGTGTAACGGGTACCAACGGTACTTGGACGTTTAACCCAGCAGCAGGTACCGTTACCTTCTCTCCCGCTCCGAACTTTACGGGCGTAGCCACCGCTACCTATACTGTATGTGCCCTATCGCCCTATTGCGCAACGGCTACTATTACGGTAAATGTGGGTACGCCCGACGTCAATGGCTGCTTCCCGGGCAAAGCCTTCTTAGTGGATACCGCATATTTCGCCACTGCACAGACTAATACCGCCGTAACTAACCCGAACAATGCTCTGGGTGAACCGGATTATGATCCTGCAGATGCCAATACATATGCTGTGCTTGATGCCGCCGGCGATATATTGACCCTTGACTTTGGTTCCATATACACGCCGACTACCGGCGACTCTGTTCGGGTTTACTTTGCCTCTTCAGCTAATAGTTCGAATGTAACTATGGCTCTTTCGTATAGTACGGCCATTGGCGGTCCCTATACATCGGTGGGCACCTTTACTACGAACGATGCTGACGAAACTGCTGAGGCTGCTTTCCCGGTGCCGATGGGCGGTGTGCGCTATGTGCGCATTGTTCGCTCTGCTGGCCCTGCCAACCTGCGTATAGATGCCGCTGAGGTAGAGGACCGAACCTGCCAATCTGTTGTACCCATTGCCGTTAGCGACGTAGCTATCGTGCGAGAGGACATTCCGTTTGTCATCACCGTACTGGCTAACGACCAAAGCCCCGTGGGCTTGCCGCTCAAAGTTACGCAGATTGTCTCCGGCCCCTCCAGCGGCAGAGTGAGCATCAGCCCGGATGGGCAGACCGTCACATATCTCAGCAACACGGATTATAGCGGATCCGACGCTTTTGTGTATAAGGTATGCGATACGGATGGATACTGTGCCACGGCCACGGTTAGCGTAGTTGTGGTGGACGATGGCTGTCCGACGGGGCAGTACCGGCCTGTTAATTTCAGCAGCCCGGTAACCATAACACTCACCCCAACCAACGACTGCGAGCTAGACCGAGAAACGCCTACAGCGAATGACAATAATACTGACCTTGAAATTGGTAAGAGGCCCAATAGGCAAAAGCGCGGCGTTTTCACCTTTGACGTATCCAGTATTCCGGCGGGTTCTGTCATCCAGACGGCTACACTTCGCCTTAACCGAATCGGAGGCGATAAAAATACGCTCTCGATGAGCGTTCATCGTTTGACCGAAGCATACAACGAGGCTCAAGCTACCTGGAACAACCGACTCACGGGCACGCCCTGGACTACTGCGGGTGGCACCTTTGATCCTGCGGTTTGGTCCACAGCCAATGTGGACAAAGCGAATGGTTTCAAGGATTTCCCCGGTCTCGCGGGTCTGGTGCAGGGCTGGCGTGACGGGTTATTCCCCAACAATGGTCTCTTAGTAAAGCAGACCAATGAAACGGCTGTGGATAAAAAGCAGCGCTTTGCCACTCGGGAGGCTGCTGCTGCCAGTCGTCCTCAGTTGGTGATTACCTACCTGCCCCAGTTGCCCTGCACTGCTATTCCCAACCGTGCTCCGCTGGCCAATCCCGACCTGGCGACGACGCCGTCGAACACGCCTGTCAGCATTCCGGTATTGACCAATGATATCGATCCGGATGGTAGCCCGCTCACGCTGGTCAGTATCGTGGGCGCCGTTACGGGTGGGACGGCTACTGTCGTCGGCACGAATGTCAACTTCACGCCTACTCCTTCTTTTACCGGTAACGCTACTTTCTTGTATCGCATCTCCGACGGCACGCTGTTTGACACAGCTCGGGTAACTGTCCTGGTAACCAATTCGGCGCCCGACGCCAACAACGACTCGCCATCGGTCAATTCCAACACTTCGGGCAACGTGCTCATGGTACAGGCCAATGACAGCGACCCCGATGGGCCGGCACCTCTGGTCATGACCATCCTGTCTGGCCCAACCAATGGTACAGCGACTGTCTCTGGGCCTAACATCCTTTACACGCCTCAGGCCAGCTTTTTTGGCAATGATACCATTCGCTACCGTATCTGCGAGACGTCCTCTCCCGGTTCCTGCGATCCGCCATTGTGCGATACGGCTTTTGTATTCCTGACCATTAACAACCAGCCTCCGATAGCGAACGTTGACGTGGCTGCTACAAATGGCTGCCAGCCTACACAAATTTTTGTGCTAGCCAACGACTCGGATCCGGAGAATGGACCGCTTACAATCACCGCAGTAACAGTAGTAACGCCGGGCGCTGGCACGGCCTCGGTGGACCCTGGCGGGGGCTCTATTACTTACGCACCTCAGAGCGGCTTTAGCGGCCCTGCCACACTGACATATACGGTCTGCGACAACGGTTCTCCGGCGTTGTGTGCTACGGCTACCGTAACCGTTACGGTTTCTGCTGCTCCGCCGGTAAACAGCCCACCTATAGCCGTCAATGATGTGGCTGAGCCTATTACTCGTTCACAGATTGCCTTCGTACCTGTGCTGGCCAACGACAGCGACCCTGAAGGTACGACGCTGACGCTTACTTCGGTTTCGGGTCTGACACCGCCCTCCAGCGGTACACTGTCTATATTTGGCACGCAGGCGGTCTTTTCGCCCAATCCAACGTACCTCGGGCCAGTATCCTTCACCTATCAGGTGTGTGATGCCGGGGTGACGGGGCACCCATCTTGCGCTCCACTGCCGCCTCAGTGTGCAACTGCCACGGTAACGCTTAACGTCATTAATGAGCCGCCCCAGGCCGTAGATGACTATTATGTCACCGCAATCAACACACCGATAAACATCACACCAACGATCAATGACAACGAACCGGACGGCGATAATATCGTACTGCAACCCGGCGGCACAACCTCCGCGGGCGGCACAATGGTGCTTAATAACAACGGGACTCCGCTCGACCCTACCGACGACTTCTACGTGTACACCCCGCCCATTAGCTTTACCGGAGTTGACACCTTCGTATATGCGATTTGTGACGATATCATGCCGCCTCTTTGTGATACAGCCACCATTTACATTCTGGTGCAGGTGCCCACAGACTTGCAATTAGTGAAAACGTTCTCGCCAATGGGGGTTTTTGACATCGGCGACAACTTGACATTCACGCTAACGATAACGAATACTTCTACCGTTCCAGCCACTGGTGTCAATGTGTTGGACTTGCTCTCGAGTAGCTACAATTACATCAGCCAGACCGGCGACGGGGTCTATAACCCAATGACAGGTATTTGGGCCATTGGCAACTTGGGTGCTGGACAGACGAAGAGCATTTCGCTGACGGTACAGGTGGTCAATTTTGGCGCCTTCGCCAACTTCGCTCAGATATACACCACCGATCAGGTCGACGTGGACTCCACGCCGAATAACAATACTTCAGGCATTCCGGCAGAAGACGATGAGTCTGCGGTGCTGCCTGCATGCGTACCGCCGGCCACGCCATCCTCCATCATTCGCAACTAACCTCGAAACTGCCAGTCATGAAGAACGCTATTTTTTCTCCGATTTCTCCTGCTTCTCGTATTCTTTCAAACCTCTTCGCTATGAGGCCGAACTATACATATCGAAACACTAACACGGTGCCGGCGCGCCTGACGCTGGCCACACTCAGTTTCTTTGCGTTGGCCTGGCTGGCGCCCGTTGGCGCGTATGCGCAGGCTGACTTAAGCCTGACCAAAACGGTTAGTGATGCTACACCGGTGGTGGGGAGTAATATCATTTTCACCATTACGGTGAGTAACAGCGGCCCCAACGACGCCTCTGGTGTTGCTGTAGAGGATATTCTTCCGCCTGGCCTCACCTATGTTACCGATAACAGTGGGGGCAATTACAATTTGGTTACGGGCATTTGGACGGTCGGTTCCATTCCCAATGGTAGCTCGGCAAGCATTCAGATAACGGCTACGGTAGCTACACTGGGCCCTAAGACGAACTATGCCCAGGTGAGCGCTTCCGACGAGCCCGACCCGGACTCAACACCAGGTGATAACTCTACGACAGCAGATGATGATGACTCGGTCACAGTCAGTCCGGTATCGTATGAAATCTGCAGTTTTATCACGGCAGACACCATCACCACGCCGCCAGTTCCTTATGCCACTTCTTACACCTGGACGGTACCGCTTGGCGCTACTATTGTGAGTGGACAAGGGACGAATGCTATTATAGTAAACTGGACGACAGCATCGCTCGGCACGGGCGACATCTGCGTAATCGCCAATACATCTTGCAGCAGTTCGCCTCCGTTCTGCATACCCATAGAAGTTATTTCTTGCGGCATTCCGAGTATTTACATTGTGAAGTCGTCGAGCATCAATCTCAATGTGGTAACGCCGAACTTTGTAGCCAACCCAGGCGACGAGATCACGTATACGTACGTGGTTACTAACAACGGTACTGTTCCATTGACAAATGTAACTGTCGCGGAACAGGCCGGCCAGTTTACAGGCACAGGCCCGCTGCCGGTACCGACGTTTGTATCCTCTTCTTTGGGCAGCCCAGCCGGCACGCTTGTACCCGGTGAAAGCGCGACCTACACGGCGACGTATGCTATCACCCAGGCCGATATAGATGCAGGCCAGGTGAACAACCGTGCTATAGTTACCGGAACACCGCCGACCGGGCCGAATATCTCCGACCTGTCTGACTCAGGCAACCCGACTGACCCCAACGAGACAGGCTCGCCTGGCCAGCCCAACGAAAGCGACCCCACCGGCCAGCCGGTACCACAAGGCCCGGGTATAGAGATTGTTAAAAACGCCAGCCCAACTACCTATACAGCGGCGGGCCAGACCATCACCTATACCTTTACGGTAGAAAACACGGGTAATGTCACGCTCACAAATGTAACCGTAACCGATCCGTTGCCGGGCCTTGGGCCGATTACCCCGGCATCGGTGCCTATCCTTAGCCCTGGCGGTATCGTAACCTTTACAGCCACATACACGACCACGCAGGCTGATGTAGATGCCGGCAACGTGGTGAACACCGCTACGGTAACAGGTACGCCTCCCACAGGGCCCAACGTTACGAATAACGCTACGGTCACGATAACGGCTATCCAAACGCCGGGTATATTCATCGTCAAATCGTCAAGCCTCAACCTGAGTGTCGTTGCACCGAGCGATGTGGCCAACCCGGGCGATGTTATTACGTACACGTATGTCGTGACCAACAATGGCAATGTTACGCTGACGGGTGTGGCGGTAACCGAGCAAGCAGCTTTCTTCTCAGGCACTGGCCCTCTGCCAATACCCAGTTTCGTGTCCGCCTCTATGGGTAGTCCAGCGGGAACACTTAAGCCCGGTGAGAGTGCTACTTATACCGCGACCTATGCTATCACAGCTGCCGACATCACCTCCGGCCAGGTAAACAACCGTGCCCAGACGACAGGCACGCCGCCCTTCGGCCCGCCGGTAACGGACGTATCTGACTCGGGTAACCCGGCCGATCCGAACGAAACAGGTCTGCCAGGGCAACCAGGCGAGAGCGACCCAACCGGTACGCCCATACCGCCCTC
>FQKF010001374.1_pt1 | contig 20836 bp, 13 predicted proteins | sample 1504521 | NCBI WGS metagenome assembly FQKF01 (sample SAMEA4475357, study PRJEB15587) | soil metagenome | biome: Soil; feature: Field | place: India | collected 2015-03-11 | depth 0 m
CGGAGCTGGATGCTGCCCGACCGAAGCAATCCCCCCCTTCAGCAGAACCTGTGCCTTTCGGCAATAGCGTCCCGCCTTGACACCGCTTCGCCCGCCGTCTATACTCTCACCGCTATGCATACTGCACTGACCCGCTTTAGCTGGCTTGCCCTCCTTAACGCGCTGCTTGTCGCTGCGCTCGGCGTTGCCGTCTGGCTCGATAACGCCGCTTTCCGCGGCATCGCCCAATACCCGCCGGTCGGCCACCCCTTCCCCTACAGCGATGGCCCGGCGCTGGGAGTGAATGTCTTTAACCTTCACCTCGAACCTGACCCCGCCGCGATTGACCGCACCTTCGCCCTCGCCCGCGATCTCGGCGCACGCTATGCCCGCATGCAAGTGCCATGGGACGACATCGAGATTCATGGGCGCGGCGATTTTGTCGACCGCCGTAACGCGGCGACGATCGGCGAGGTGTCGAGTTGGGCAAAATATGACCGGATCGTCGCTTCGGCGGTGGCCCACGGCATCGAGTTGATTATGCGGGTTGATCGCCCGCCGCAATGGGCCTGCGCCCTTGGCTGTACGACGCCGGAATTTCAGGCCGGCTTGGCGATTGATGGCAATTCGATGGCCCCGCCCGATGATCTGGCCGATTATGGCCGGTTTATCGCCATATTGGCCGAACGCTACCGCAGCCAAGTGCGTTTTTTTCAGATTTGGAACGAGCCAAACCTCATGAATGAGTGGGGTTGGCAAGATCCGAAGCCGGCTGATTTTCTTGCCCTACTGCGGGTGGGCTATGAAGCGGTGAAGCGGGCGAATCCCGCTGCGGTAGTGCTCTTCCCCGGCTTGGCCCCGACCGATGGTCTCGATCCGCGCGCGCCGATGACCGAGATCGAGTATCTCGATGCAATTTACTCCCTTGGCGGCGCTGCTTATTTCGATATTATGTCGGCCCAGAATTATGGCCTTGGCCAGCCGCCTGCCGAGCATCGCTATGTCTTTTTGCGCGGGCGCGACAATTGGCGTTGGGATCGGCCTATCGATACCCGCAACGATGTCAGCCGGGTGGTGTTGCTGCGCGAGGTGATGGAGCGCCACGGTGATCTGGCAACGCCGGTCTGGGTGACGGAGTTTGGCTATAACGCGGCGCCGGATCGCATTCCGCCCGAGCGTCGCTTTGTCTGGGGGCCGCCGGTTGATGAAGCGACCAAGGGTGCGTATCTCGCGGCCCAAATCGAGCGCGCTCGCCGCGAGTGGCCGTGGATGGGGGTGATGAATGTCTGGATGTTGCGCTATGGCGGCTATGCCGAGCCGCATCCTGATGATCCAACCCCCTACTTTGCCCTAGTCAGCCGTGATTGGCAACCGCTTCCTTCGTACACTATTCTGCGCAATTATGTCAAATCACCTGCAATTGCTGCCGTTGGCGTGCATCGCTGGGATCACCCCGCCGTGACGAGTACCACCGATGGCTGGCAGGTGCGGTTTGCCGGTACAGACATTGAGTTGCGCGGCGGCGCGCCGGCGGCGGTGTTACTCGATGGCGCGCCGGTCGCGCTAGCAGACAACGCTCTGCGCGGTTTGCCCGATGCAGTGCATACCCTCGAACTACGCGGCGGCGCGCCTCCTGCCGAGTTTGCTGTGGCACGCCATCTGCCGTGGCGACCGCTCGGCGATTATGGCCCGCTGCTGCTAGTGGTCGCATTGGTCATTAGCAGCGCCTTCACGATGCGCGCTGCATTGCCGCTGCTCGATCATCTGCTAGCCCGCTGGCAGCGGATCGATGCTCATCGCCGCGAGTGGGTTGTCTTCGTGCTACAAGGCATCACGATTGCTATCGCCTACCGCGACTCGGCCCAGTTGCTGCCAACCCTGCTCGGCCTGTTGCCCTTTATCGGCCTTGCCATTGCCCGGCCCGATCTCGCTGTCCGTTGGGTTGCCATCACTGTGACGCTCTACTTTATGCCGAAAGGTCTGTTTGATTCCCGCTTCGGCATTCGCGAGAGCGGCATCTACCTGCCGTTGCACGAAGTGGTGTTGCTGATTGCCGCCTTCGCAACCCTGCTCCGTGACTGGCGCTTGCTGCCGCAATCGTTGCGCCTGCGCTCCTCGGCGTTGATCGCTCTCGCCCCGGCTGCATTCGTTTTACTCGGCGGCATTTGGGGCGTGCTGATCGCCGAAGTGCGCGGCCCGGCCGTGCGTGAACTGCGCTGGATGATCGTCGAGCCACTGCTGTTCGCTGCCCTGCTCTGTTGGCACGAGCGACAAGGCCGATCCACGCTGATGCCCACGCTAATCGGTTGGCTGGCTGCTGGCGCTGTCTCGGCCATCGTGGCATTGGCGCAGTTTGCCGGTCTCAACCTCGTGCCGCTGTTTGGCGCCAAGATCGGGCACGGCGAAGATCTGGTTGCAACAGAGGGGGTTGTGCGCGTCACGGGGTTCTACGGCCATCCCAACAATGTAGGGTTGGCGATGGGACGGGTTTGGCCGTTGGCAGCGGCGTTGGCTTGGGCCGCATGGCGGCAACAGCAGCGTTGGGTCGCGATTGGTTTCACCTTCTGCGCCGCGCTGGCACTAGCTGCGTTGGGAGTGTCGTTCTCGCGCGGCGCGTATCTGGGTGCGTTGGTCGCAGCCGGCGTCTTGCTCTCTTTCACGGTGGCGCCGCGTTATCACCGGTTGCTCCTCATCGGCAGCGGCGTTGGTGTGGCAATGGTTGCAGTGACCATCACCGCACTTGGCATCGAACGGCTCAGCCTCCTCACCGGCAGCAGCGCGATCCGATTAGCAACGTGGCGCGCGGCGCTGGCGATGCTGCTCGATCACCCGCTCGGCATTGGCCTCGACCAGTTTCTGATTGTCTACCAACGCTACATCGATCCAGCACTCCGCGACACCAATGAAATTTACACGGCCCACCCCCACAACGTGATCCTTGATCTGTGGCTGCGCGGCGGGCCACTGCTGCTGCTCGGCTTGGCTTGGGCAACATGGCGCATCGTGCGCGCTCCGTCGGCGCAGCCTCATTCTGCCTTGGCGATCGGCGCTGCCGCTACGATAGCCGGTGCGCTGGTGCATGGGTTGGTCGACGCATTCTACTTTTGGCCCGACGTAGCTATCGCATTCTGGTTGTTGGCAACAAGTACCGGATACCGCCAGCCCCAATAGCTGCTCACTGCCTATCGGCAACGCCGTATTGAGGATCATCTGGCTGCTCGTTTCTTGAACGAGCGTCACCGCTGAACAGAGCATAAAGCCATAGCCCCGGACACTACAAATAATGCTCGGCGAGGCTGGTTCTCGTTCAAGCTTCTGGCGTAGCCGGTGAATCCGCATTTTGAGCAATTCGCGCGCTTCAGTATGAGAGAATTCTTGTTCGTAGAGCGCGCCTGCTAGCTCTTTGAATGATGCCATCTGTTGCGGCGACTGCATAAGATAGTGCAACAACTTCATTTCACCTGTGCTCAATTTGATCAACCGTCCCGCGATAATGACGTGACGTTGATATGTATCAACTAGCATTGATGGTGACAGCGGTGACATGAGCGTGGTTAGCTTCGGTATACGCCGGCGGCTTAGGATGAATGGCACCCGTTGATAACGCCGCCATACCTGATCAAGCGCATGCTGTACGCTTAACAACGTCCGTAACCGAGCATTATGCCGAGTAGCGCTTGAATAAACAGTTACAATATCAAACTCTGCCCCATATAAAATCACTAAAGCGTTTGTCTTCTGCACAAAAATATCAATAGCCATACCACTATTACACAATAATAAACGATCAAAGCCACAGATTATTACATCAAGCACCGCCTGCGCGAGGCAATGATAGGCGGCGCTCATATCACTTACCGCGATGACCGCCCAATGATAGGCATTCAGCGCTCTCATCAACAGGCTGCGACGATATGGATTACCTTCAACAAGTAATGCAATACCGGTTACCATGACCCAAACCTTCGCAATGAACCAAGGAAATGTATGGGGAGTATAAAGGATTGCTGTTCGGCTTCGCAATTACCAGCCCTTCCTAGGCACCATTAGTACTGTTCACCTACTCGTTGATAGGTCGTCAGATAGTGTTTATAGCTTCAGATGCCTACTATCAACATTAGTTAATAATTATTCTTTCAAAGACCCCACGATTCATCAGCTACGGTTGCAGTGGTATAATGCAGCTATGGCAAAAACACGCACCCTTTTCGTCTGCCAACAATGTGGCGCCCAACAGAGCCGCTGGATGGGGAAGTGTCCTGAGTGTGGCGCATGGGATAGTCTGGTCGAGCAACTGATTGCTCCCGCCCGACCCTCCGGCGCCAGCCGGCCTGCCGCGCTCAGCCCAAATCAGCCCGTCCGCTTGCGCGATGTGCCGCTGGCCGATTTCCAGCGGCTACCAGTCTATGCCGAGGAATTTTCCCGCGTGCTTGGCGGCGGCCTCGTCCCCGGTTCCGTCGTGCTGATCGGCGGCGATCCCGGCGTCGGCAAATCAACCTTGCTCGGTCAAGTGGCCGCCCATTTTGCCGCCAGCGTTGGCCCGGCTCTCTACGTCAGCGCCGAAGAATCAGCCCAACAGATCCGGCTGCGCGCCGAGCGGCTTGGCCTCGCCGCTGATGATCTGTTTGTGCTTGCTGAAACATCGCTCGACTTGATTATTGAGCATATTCGCACCCTTCGCCCGCGTTTGGTGATCGTCGATTCGATCCAGACAGTCTACCTGCCCGAATTAACCAGCGCCGCTGGCAGCGTCTCGCAAGTGCGCGAGGGTGCGCTCCGCCTGATGCAATTGGCCAAAGAAACGGCGATTCCGATCGTGCTGGTCGGTCACGTCACCAAAGAAGGCGCGATCGCTGGGCCGCGCGTGCTCGAACATATTGTCGATGTAGTGCTCTATCTCGAAGGCGACCGGTTCCACCAGTTTCGCCTGCTGCGCGGGGTCAAGAATCGCTTCGGCAGCACCAACGAGGTCGGCATGTTTGAAATGGCCGGCGATGGGTTGCGTGAGGTGCGGAATCCATCACAGGTCTTCCTCGCCGAACGCAACACCCATAGCCCCGGTTCGACCGTCGCCGTGACCCTCGAAGGCACCCGCCCGCTGCTGGTTGAGGTGCAAGCCCTTACGTCGCATACCGGTAACGCCCAACCGCGCCGCACCACCAACGGTTTCGACCTCAACCGCTTGTTGATGCTGACCGCGGTGCTGTCGAAACGGGTTGGATTGCCCCTGTTTAATCAAGACTTGTACGTGAATATCGTAGGCGGGTTGCGCATCGGCGAACCAGCGGTTGATCTGGCCGTAGCGCTGGCGATTGCCTCATCCTACCGTAATCAGCGCATCGCGCCTGACGTGGTCTGTCTCGGTGAAATTGGCCTGTCGGGCGAATTGCGCAGCGTAAGCCAGCTCGACCGGCGCTTGAGTGAAGCGGCAAAGCTGGGGTTTCGCCAAGCGGTTATTCCGGCCCATACGACCCCGGAAGCGCCACCCAACTTGACCGTTACGCCGGTGCGTTCGCTGACGGAAGCAGTTGACCTCCTCACCCGCAATGTGCGATCATCACCATCTGACATCGAACAAGGGTGAGAAATGAGACCAAGTCTCGATTTTATCGTGCGCCTCATCGGCTTTGGCTGGATGGCCTATCTCGGCTTGTGGCTCGGTCGTTCCCTGTCTGGCCCAGACCCGACGCCTGATCAGGTCCTTGCCACAACATTACTCATGCTCGCTGGCGGCGGCCTTGGTCTCATTCTGGCGCCACGCTTAATTGTTGATCCATTGCATTCCCTCTTCCGGCAGGCGCGGGTCATCCCGCTCAGCGATGTGATATTAGCAGCGATTGGGATCCTCATCGGTCTCTTTGCCGGTGTGCTGCTCACCATACCGCTAGCGATGCTGCCGGCGCCGTATAGCAATCTGCTCCCAATTATTGCGACGGCTATTCTGGTCTACTTTAGCGCATCGATCTTGTATCTGCGCAAACGTGATCTGATCGAATTGATCAACCACTGGCGCCAACAACGCACCCAACTCGCACCGCCTTCCCCGTCAACCGGCGAAACAGCTCCCGCGCCGGCTGGCGGTCGTCGCTATCTGATCGATACGAGCGCGATTATCGATGGCCGGATCGCCGCTGTTGTTCGCACCGGTTTTATGGAAGGAACACTCCTTATTCCTTCCTTTGTGCTGGCTGAATTGCAGATGTTGGCCGATTCGAACGATGATTTGCGTCGCCAAAAAGGCCGGCGTGGCCTCGAACTGCTTAACCAGATGCAGCAGTCGTCACCGTTGCCGATCGAGATTCTTAATCACGATCTGCCTGATGTGCTGCGCGTTGACGATAAACTGATCGAATTAGCACGCCAGTATCATTGCCCGATCATCACTAACGATTACAATCTCAATCGGGTCGCTGGGTTACAGGGGATTACCGTGCTCAGCATCAATCAGCTCAGCGATGCCCTCCGCCCGCCGGTGATGCAGGATCAGCGGTTGCACATTTTGATCCGCAACGAAGGAAATACCCGCCAACAAGGGGTGGGATACCTCGATGACGGCACACCGGTGATCGTTGAGAGTGCCCGCCATCTTATTGGGCAAACCATTGAAGTGGTCGTGACTCGCATTCACCAGACCCAAACCGGTCGCTTGATCTTTGCCATTCCAGCCGAGGAGGCGTAATGCGAGCAGTGATTCAGCGTGTTAGCGAAGCGTCAGTCACTGTTGATGGGTCGGTCGTTGGCGCCATTGGCCGCGGGTTGTTGATTTTGCTTGGCGTCAACCCAACCGACACCCTCGACGATGTTGATCTGCTGGCCGAAAAGATCGCAAATCTCCGCATTTTCGGCGACCACGAAGGCAAATTCAACCTTTCGCTGCTCGATGTTGGCGGCGCGGCGTTGGTGGTCTCGCAATTTACGCTCTACGCTGACACCCGCAAAGGCCGCCGCCCAAGCTTTACCGCCGCCGCCCGCCCTGAGATCGCCGCGCCGCTGGTTGATGCCTTCGCCGATGCCCTCCGCGCCCGCGCCATCCCCGTCGCCACCGGCGTCTTTGGCGCAATGATGCAAGTGGCGCTGATTAATGATGGCCCGGTGACGATCGTGATTGATAGCGCTGAATTGCGCTTACCGCGCCGTTCAATTTAGCCGGGCGGTCGCACTCCGTTAATCCCCTTCAGGTATAATACGAGGTATGGAAGCGACTATTGTGCGTATTCAGCGAGAAGCCGATATTTATGTCGCCCTAAGCGCCGGTCGCCGGTTGGCCGGTGAATTGCAGTTTCCTGAAACCGATCGCACGCGCGTTGAGATCTGTATCCTTGAATTGGGCCATAATCTGATCCGGCATGCGGGTGGTGGCGAAATCGAAATCAGCCCCGTCCATCATCCCAAGGGTATGGCCGGGTTGGCCGTTGAAGCTCGCGATCGCGGCCCAGGCATTCCTGATGTCGAATTGGCCCTGCGCGACGGCTATAGCACGACCCATTCGCTCGGCGCTGGTTTGCCCGGCGTGCGCCGGCTGATGGATGAGTTCCACATCCATTCCACCCCCGGCGTGGGAACGACGGTGCGCGCTGTGAAGTGGCGTCCTATCCGCAGATGACGAGGCAGTATGAAGCTTGTGTGGGGAGCAGCGCTACGTCCCAAGTTCGGCCAGAGTGTCAGTGGTGATGCCTATCTCGCGCTGCCATACGATGATGACCGGTTGTTAGCCGCGGTGATTGATGGCCTCGGCAGTGGTGATACCGCTGCCGAAGCAGCCCACCGCGCGGTTGCCGTCCTTAAAAGCGATCCGGCAGGCGATCTGACGGATTTGATGCGCCGCGCCGACCGTGCGCTCGTCGGCAGTCGCGGCGCAGTGATGGCCTTGCTGCGCCTTGATGCCCGGATGCGCACTGCCGAGTTCGTTGGCGTCGGCAATGTCGGTGCGCAAGTGTATAGCGACCTGCTGATTAAACCGATCTCGAAAAATGGCATCGTCGGGTATCGGTTGCCCCAACTCTTACGCCTTTCTTATACCTACAATTCTGGCGATACCTTCGTTTTATACAGTGACGGCATTTCGAACCGGTTCACGACTGAACCGCCGCCCGATCTGCGCCGTTCGCCCCAGCAGATTGCTGATGAGATTTTAGCCCGCTTCGGCAAAGACAACGATGACGCGACTGTCGTAGTCGTGCGCAGTGAATAAAGAAAGCCGCCGATCGCCTGTATGAAGCCTGTGCTGAGCCATTGGTTGCAAACCCAGCAGGCAACCCTGCTGCAACAGTGGAATGATTTGCGCGACACGACCGCAGGATCGGTCGCGACCCAAGCTCAGCTCGATCTGCAACGCTTTGCGCTCGCACTGGCTGCTGTCGCCAACGGTGACAACCAACCGCTGCGTGAGCTATTTAGCGAATTGGCCGCTGCCGAACCCGGCGCCGATCTGCCCGCGCTGGTGCGCAACATCAATCAGGTGCATCGCGCGACCCGCGCCGCCTTGCTCCACGATACACCTGATGTTGACCTGATCGATACACTGGCTGACTTGTTCGATCAGGTCATTGCAACCTTAGTTGATATTTGGGCCGAACACACCAACCAGTTGATCCACGAGCACGAATTTATTGCCGCCAGTCTTGACGCCGCCTCGGCGGCAGCCGACCAGCGCGCGCTGCAACTCAAGGCGCTCAACGATATTTCGCAACGCCTCTCCGCCACCCTCGACCGCAATGAGCTGCTGGAAATCGTGATCGATAGTCTGCATCGCCTGACCGATGCCCACCACGTCGCAGTCTGGCTGACCAATTCCAACAACCAACTCCGCGTCGCTGACAGCCGGGGCAGCGCTGATGGCCCGCCGGTTGGTTATTGCTTGCCGCCTGCCAACCCCGTAATTCAGGCGGCATTCACGCAGGCGAGCAGCACATTCTGGACGGTAGCGCCGGTTGATCCCGACCACGACTGGCTGATTGCCGGGTGCAGCGTGATGGTGATCCCGATGATGAGCGGTGAACGTTTGATCGGCGCAGTGACGCTGCAAGAACGCAATAATCCGCTCAATCTGCGCTTCATGCAAGATCTGGCCCAGAGCATCGTCAGCCAAGCGACGATTGCCTTGCAAAATGCTGAGCTGTACCATACCATTCGCACCCTTAATGCCGATCTCGAACAACGGGTGATTGAGCGCACCCGCGAGTTGAAAGAAGAGAAGGATCGGCTCGCAACCCTGCACGCTATCGCCTCACAGGTTAATCAGACGCTTGATCTCGATCAGATTCTCAACAACTCGCTCGAGATGCTGGCTCGGATTGTGCAGGCTGAACACGCCTCGATCTTACTGACCGAAGAAGACAACCCCAGTCTGCTGGTGACACGGGCCATTTTGGATACCAAGCTCTCGCCTGATAACGTGGTACGCTTTGCAATTGGTCAAGGCATCGCCGGTTGGGTGGCCCAGCACGGCCAAACCGTGCTGGTCAATGATGTCTCGCAAGACGAGCGCTGGATATCGATCCCCGGCAGCACCCGCAAGCGCGAAGGTTCGATGATCGCGGTGCCGCTCTTTGTGCAAGGCGAGGTGATCGGGGCCATGACCCTTTCGCATTCGCGCACCCATTTCTTCAACGAAGGCCATGTCCGCCTGCTCAATGCCTGCGCCGGCGCCATCGCGATCGGGATCAATAATGCGAATCTGTTCCGCATGATTAGCGCCGAAGCCGAACGGCGCTACGAATTGCTCGATCGCCAACAGAAAGAGACGAGCCAGATCGCCGCCATTCTGCAAAGCCTGCTTGATGGCGTGATCGTTTGCGATCTCTACGGCAGCGTGTTGAGCGCGAACCAAGCGGCTAGCCGCATTCTCCACCGCCCGCTCGAAGAACTTGTGCTTTGGAATCTTCACGATATTATTCAGCGGTATCTGGGCAATCACGCCGCTGAATTGCCGCTCGATGATCTGCTGCGCCGGCCACTCAGCGTAACCGGTGAAGCGCGGACGTTTTCGACCACAGCAGTTATCAATGGCCGAACGATCAATGTATCCCTTAGCCCCGTGCTCAAGACAGATGAAAACGAAGATGAAGAAGATGAGGATGAACTCATCGGCGCCTTGTTGGTGCTGCGCGATATTACCCGCGAAGTGGAAGCCGATCGCATGAAGAATGAGTTTATCGGCACCATGTCGCATGAATTGCGCACGCCGATGACCGCGATCAAGGGGTTTACCCAATTGCTGGCGATGGGCGGGTTGGGGCAATTGAACGATACCCAACGCGAGTTCGTCAATACCATCTATAGCAATACCGAGCGCATGATTAATCTCATTAACGATGTGCTCGAAATTACCAAGATTGAGTCAGGCAGCATTGATCTCGAATGGCGCTCGCTCCACCTCGCCGAGGCCCTCAGCGGTGTGATCGCCGAGTTGCAACCGCAGATCGCGCAACGCCAGCATCAGTTGACGATCTCGATCCCACCCGGCCTGCCGCTGATTCGGGCTGACGCGATGCGCTTGCACCAGATCTTCCATCACGTGCTGCTCAATGCGATTAAGTATACTCCCCCCGGCGGTAAAATTACCATTGCCGCCCGCGAGACGCTCAATGTCGATCTGCCCGAACCGGTGCGCAGTACGCTGAGCGATGGTCGCCGCTATCTACTGCTCAGCATTAGCGATACCGGCGTCGGTATCAAGCCCGAAGATCTGCCCCGCATCTTCGACCGCTTCTTCCGCACCGATAACCCGCTCAAGGTGGAAGCGGGCGGTACCGGCCTCGGGTTGTCGATCGTGAAGCCGCTGGTTGAATTGCTCGGCGGGCGAATCTGGGTTGATAGCATCGTCGGCGAAGGCAGCACGTTCTTCATTGCCTTGCCTGTCGCTACTGACCGCGCGTAACCGTTGCGCAGACTTGGCTACCCCAAAGACGCAAAGCCTGCTCGATCGCGATCATTCCCGTGACTGATGATTCACTAGGATAGTATGTTATAATGCGCACTCATAATATCGGCATTACCGACCATGGAGGAAGCGCGCATGACGCCTCTGATCGGAATCTCCTGCGGCACCTTCCGCGACCGCGATTGGTGCCCTCCTTCATACGGCCATCGCCAAACCTATGTTGACGCCGTGCTGCGGGCTAGCGGCGCGCCGCTGCTGATCCCGCCCCTGCTCGATGCCACGGCGCTGCGCGCGATTTATGACCAGCTCGACGGCTTGGTGCTCGCCGGCGGCGGCGATATTTCACCTAGCCACTACGGCGACCAACCCCACGAGCGCCTTGGCATGATTGACCCGCCGCGCGATATGGCCGAACTGCGCCTTGCGCGCTGGGCTGCTGCCGACGGCAAACCGCTGCTCGGCATTTGCCGCGGCGTGCAGATGATTAATGTCGCCCTCGGCGGTTCACTCTACCAAGATATTCCTTCCCAGCTTGGCTCGCCGATCGATCATAACGCTTCCTATGCGCGCGAAGATTGGACGTTCCTTGCCCATCCGATCACCATCGCGCCCGACTCACGCTTGGCCCGCTCGCTTGGCACGACTGACCTCATGATCAATTCGTTGCATCACCAAGCGGTACGCCGTGTGGCTCCCGGCTTGCGCGCGGTGGCATGGGCGCCCGATGGCGTGATCGAAGCGCTCGAAAGCGAGGATCACACCTTTATCGTGGGCGTGCAATGCCATCCTGAAGCGTTGCAGGAAGCAGCCGATCCGCGCTGGCAAGGTCTGTTTGCCGCCTTTGTCGAGAGTTGCCGCAACACGCGCCGCCAGAGCCGCGCCGCTTAGTCTGCCGTGCCATCGAAATGCTATGACTAATCACGCTCGTCCCCTGATCGGCATCACTGCGATGCACAGCGGCGCCAGCGCCGATGGCCGCGAGTTGCAGGCAGTGCGGCCTACCTATCTGCGCGCCATCGAAGCTGCCGGCGGAATCCCGCTGATCATCTACTTGACCGATGATCTCAGCGCCGTGCGCGCGCTGTATGACCTGTGCGCCGGCATTCTCTTACCCGGCGGCGACGATGTCGATCCGTCCTATTACGGCGAAGCGCCGCACCCGCAGCTTGGCCCGGTCGATCTGCAACGCGATGCGGTTGAGATAGCGTTAGCACGTTGGGCTGCCGCTGACGGCAAACCGCTGCTCGGGATTTGTCGCGGCTTGCAAGTGATCAATGTCGCTCTTGGCGGGTCGCTCTATCAAGATATTCCTGCCCAATTCGAGACGACGATTGACCATCGCGCCAATACCCGCACCCGCGCATGGACGGAACTGGCCCATCCGCTGACGATCACTGCCGGTTCGCGGTTGGCGACGGTCTTGGCGGCTGAACAGATCGGGTGCAATACGATGCACCATCAGGCGATTAAAATCCTCGCCCCCGGCTTGCGTCCGGTCGCCTACGCTCCTGATGGCATTATCGAGGCGTTTGAGACAACTGGCGATCACTACCTGCTGGCCGTCCAATGCCACCCCGAACATCTCTGGGATAGCAGCGAACCGCGCTGGCAAGCGCTGTTCGCCGATTTTATCGCCGCATGCCGGCCATAGCAGGGGCAGCGCGCTGTGCGCTGCCCCTGTTATGCGATGCCTGTACCAATGCTGTGACACCGATAACCCAACCTCACTATGATTGGCATTTTCGATTCCGGATTGGGCGGGCTGACGGTCACGCGCGCCATCCGTGACCGTATGCCCCACGCTAATCTGATCTATCTTGCTGATAGCGCCTATTGCCCTTACGGCCCGCGACCGGTTGACGAGATCCGCGCGCGCGCATTGGCCTGCGGGCGCTGGCTGGTTGATCAAGGCGCGCGCATTGTAGTGGTCGCGTGCAACACCGCGACGGCTGCCGCGATAGAATTGCTGCGCCGTGAATTGCCGGTACCGGTCGTGGGGATGGAACCGGGGGTGAAGCCGGCGGTAGCAGCCACCCGCCGCGGCAAAGTGGCGGTGATGGCGACTAGTGGTACGCTCGCGAGCGATCGCTTCCGCGCGCTCGTGAATGCCTACGCTGCTGATGTTGAAGTCTATGCGCTGGCCTGCCCCGATTTAGTTGAGCAAGTTGAAGCCGGCGCCATCAGTGATGAGCAAACCCGGATGCTTATCGCCGGCCATCTCGCCGCCGCACCCGACGCCGATGTGATTGTGCTAGGGTGTACCCATTTCCCGCCCCTCTCCCCGCTCATCAGCGCCTGCGCCGGGCCAGAGGTCACGATTATCGACACCGGGCCGGCGGTTGCAGCCCAAACCGCGCGTGTCGCCGAGCGAATCGGGTTGCCAAAGGGAAGCGGTATGCTCCGCTGCTATACCACTGGCGAGCCGCAAGCCATCGCGCCGACCCTTGCCAACGTATGGGGAGAGGTCTTGCCGTTGATTGGGGTTGATATACCTTCGTAAGGGCGACCCCACCGTCGCCCTTACCTTACCCCGTCGCCTCCTGCGCCGGTTCAGGCGGTGGCGGTTCAGCCGGCGTCGGTTCGGATTCCGGCGTGGGAGTCGGCAACGGTTTGCCATCGGGGCCGAGGTCAGCCGGATTATACTCAAAGATATCAGGCCATGGCTTGAAGCGGGTGACAAACTCGCGCCGTTCGATCTCTTTCCCATCAGGGCCGAGCACAATCCGGGTAAAGAGAATATCCATCCCGCCGCGAGCCTTATCGCTCTGACGCGGCTGGCCCACGGGCCGATCCGGCACCGCCACGTAGACCGGCTCAGTCGGGGCTGGCGTGCGGTTGGTAATCACCGGCCCTTCCAACAACACTTTCCGGCCAGTATCAGGGCCATAGAGCCGGACTTCAGCCAAATTACGCCGCGTATCCACCAGTGTCTGCATCAAAATCCAACCACCGGTATCGTTGAGGAACTTCAAATCGGGACCACCGGTAAAGATCGTTGCATCCATCCCCGGCCCGTCACCATAAGGACCAAAGCCGTAGCGATCGTACCAGTTAATGTAAAACGAATGCCCCCAACGTTCGGTGATCGGCAAGCCGGCCCAAAACGCAGCGCGGAACACCGTCGTGCTATCTTGGCAAATCCCGCCGCCCCACTCCAACTGGGTGCGATTCTGAATAATCGCGTACCCCTCAACAAAGCCGTTTGAGCCATCAATCCGGCCAATGGTCTGATTGAAGGAAAACTCTTCGCCGGGAGCGATAAGCACACCGTGCAGCAAGCGCATGCCGGCTTGAATATTGGTCACACGATACGGCGCTGAGCCGGCAAAATCACTCCGACCAACCCCGATCAAGGTCGTAATGCCCAATTGATCGAGGTTCGCTGCGTTGATCGGCGGCGGGATCTCGCGGAAGCTGACCGCTACGGTGCGCTGGTCAGCCGGTTTGGTCAAGGCTGCCAACACCGCATCGAGCGCCTGCGCTTCATCAATCCGCCGTCCTGGTTTGCCCTCTTGGAAAATTTCGAGCCGGCCATCGTTCCAATTCAAGCGCGGATAGGTGCCTTTCACCTCGGTTGCGTCACCAAGCGCGATCAATCGTTCCATGATCATCTCGCGATCGATGCTCACCACCAACCGGTCGCCAGCCGGATCGGCCACGCGCTCGACCCGGATCATACGGGCCAATTCATCGAGCGACCACACAAATGGCCGGTTATCGACCAGCAGGGTAATTGGCCCGGCCAGCATCGCCGCGATCTGGTCTTGGGCCACAAACGCCGCATCATCCCGCAACGCCGGTTCGAGCGCGCGCGTGCGCAAGGCTACCGTATCGGGATTTAAGTCCTGAATGGCGGCTAGAATCTCGTGGAGCGTTTCAGTCACCAGCACTTGGCGACCAGCCGCGCTTGGTTCAACTTGCACCGTGGTGCCATTCAGCACCAGCCGGGCATCAACTGCTGGCCGTTCGACTTCGGCAACCCGCGCCAGCAGGTAACGCTGCATAGCCTCTTGATCGATCGAAAGCCTGAGCGACAGCTCAACCCCATACTGCCACACGGCCCCGATCTGTTGCAGGTTGGTGAAGAGATCATTGCCCCGGCCAACAGCCAGCGCAGCATCCAGCGCCTCATCAATCTCGAGCGTCACCCCTAATTCAGCGAGGGTCGGCGTCCACGAACGGCCGCTGTACGTCAAGACCACCGGTTGGGCCAGAAAGGGGGCAAACGTCGCCTCGATTGCGGCGCGGGCATCATCACGGGTCAGATTGCCCACCGGCACGCCACGCACGCTGACATTGGGCAAAATCCGGCCCGCATAGCTCTGTTCCAGATAGACGAGCGCGCCGGCAACAAGACCAACGCTGGCGAGCAGCATCAGCAACAGCACCCACCATCCACGCCGCGACCGGCGCCGGGTTCGCCGAACCGAGCCACGCTGCGCCGCCGGCTGTGACACGGTTTGATCTGGCCAATCAACTGCGCCGGGCAATGACGGCGCAAATGTATCATCTATCGGGCGATCGTGAGCTGGATTGAAAGGCTGCGAATGCTGGGCCGACACCAGAACCTCCTCACCACCACATCATTTTGTCTGACAACTTACTATACCGTTGCTAGAGCGGCATGTCAATAAATCAAAGCTGACAAATAGCTGGCGTTTAGTTCAAGACAACGACGTCTCGCGCATCCGGATCAGTCGCTGTACCAACGCAAGCAGCGCCTCGGCCCGGAATGGCTTTTGCAGCGTAGCCACTACCGGCCCATCCCCTAACTGGCTCGCATCAACTGGGTAGCCGCTGATCAGAGCCAACGGAATGCGCGCATCACGCGCCGCGATCTGGCGACAGAGATCGTACCCATTGGTATCGGCCAGCGTCAGGTCAACCAGCGCACACGCAACCCCGCCATCGCGTCCCACGATTCGGAGCGCTTCGCCGCTGCTAGCCGCTGCTTTCACCTGATACCCGGCATGCGCCAGCATCCGTTCGATCAACAAGCGCACTTCATCGTTATCATCGATCACCAGTACTAACGGCCCCGCATCGCTTTCAGCAGAGAACGGGAGACATTCCGTTACTGCAGCCGGCTGCGGCGCAAGCCAAATGGTAAAGGCAGTACCGCCGCCGAGCTGGCTTTCAACTTCTATTGCGCCGCCGTGCCGGCGGATAATGTTGAGCACACCCGCTAGGCCAAGGCCGTGGCCATGCGTTTTGGTGGTGAAGAAGGGGTCAAAAATGCGCTGGCGAATCGCCGGATCAATGCCAATCCCGTTATCGCGTACCGACATCACCACATACGCACCGAGCAACAACTGGTGCGGCTGCAATAAGCGATGGAAGGTATCGGTGTCAAGCATGCGCTGCCGGGTCTGAATGCAAATACAGCCACTGCGCTCTGGCAACGCTTCGTAGGCATTCATCACCAGATTCATCAACACTTGCCGGAGTTGCACCGGATCAGCCATGACGTCCGGCAACTCCGGCGCCAGATCAAGCCGCATCTCTACCTGTGATCCCAGCGACAACTGCAACATCGGTACGGTTTCTTCAATTAATTGATTGAGTTGCAGCCGCTCTGCCTGTAGGCGATCTTCTCCGGCAAAATTCAGCAGTTGCTGCGCGAGATCCCCGGCTTGGTGGGCAGCGCTCAACAGATGGCGCAGACTCTGCTGGGCAAATGACTCAGTGGTGTATGCCGTCTGCAACAGATTAGCATTGCCAATAATAATGTTGATCAGATTGTTAAAATCGTGGGCAATTCCGCCAGCCATCACCCCCATACTCTCTAACCGTTCGAGCGCTTGCAGCCGCCGCTCATAGTGCAGCAACGCGATCGACTGTTCACGCTGTTCAGTCAAATCTTGGCACACCAGCAAGAGCTCAACAATGTCGCCGTTCAACTGCCGCCGGCACGTGATCGTCCAGAATAACCAGCGCTTCTTCCCTTGCGCCACAAACGTCGTTTCAAACGAACGGCTATTGCCGCTGCTCATCACCTCGCGCACCAGCGCCGCAAACAAGGGCCGTTCCGCTTCTGACAGCAACGCGGATGGATAATCAGCTCCGATCATCTCGCCGCGGGTGCGGCCAAAGACCTGCTCGGCCATGCGGTTGAATTCGGTGATGCGCAAATTGGGGCTGAGGCAGATAATCACGTTGCCGGCCAGTTCGATCAATGAGCGAAATCGCTCAAAAGTTTCGAGCATACGGGCAAAGAGCAAGGAATTCAACAAGGCGACACTGATCTGATCGGCCAGCAGGGATAAGAGAAAGAAATCTTCGTCGTCGAGGATGGGATTCCCCAATGATTCGACGATCAGAACCCCTGCCGGCGTTGCCTCTGCGTAACGCAATGGCACAATAATTCCTTGCTGAATGCCTGCTTTCTCGGTAATAAAATCGGGGTCAAGACTGGCATCGCGCACAAACTCGGCCTTGCCGGTGCGCATAACTCGACCTGACACACCTTCGTGCAATTGTATGACCGACAATGCGTTATCATAGCCAACGACTGATTGCAAACGCAATGCGCCATCTTGCAATAAATAAATGCTGACCAATTGATACCCGAACACTGCATGTAATTGGCGCACCACGAGTTGGCAGAGCATCTCGGTTTGCAACGCCGAATTGACGAGGCCGGCCACCCGCTGCACCAGCAACAACTGGTTGAGCCGGCGTTGCATCGTGCGATAGAGGATGACATTTTCTACCGCCAGCGCCATGCGCTGAGCCAGTTCCTCGCAAACTCAATATCGTCTTGCGTAAAGCGACGGCCCGAAGCATCGGTGAAATTCAAGACCAACACCCCATTGACCTGATCGCGCGCCCGCATTGGCACGCAGAGCAGGTGGCGGGGCCGGACTTGCATCATCACGGCGCGGTACGCTGGCGAAAATGCCGGTCGTGCGCTGTACTCGTCGGGAAGATCGTCCAGCAGCACCAGTTGCCCGCTCCGCAACACTTGAGCCGGGGCAGAGGCTGGATCAACTAACGGATCGGTTTGGACAAGCTGATCGACGAGCGGCTGTTGGCGGGGATCGGCGCAAGCCACCGCAACCCGGCGCGCCTGCTGATGTTCGTCGCGGATAATGATTGCGCACCAATCGCCTAATAATGGCACCAACCGGCGGGCAACCTGCTGAAACGCCTCAAGTTGGTTGAGTGAGACGAACAAGACACCTACGTCGGCGAGCAAACGGGTTTGTGCGGCGTTCCAGCGTTCATCCATGTGATTACGCCGATGGTTATTGAGGATAAAACCACCCGCCCGCCCTATCGCGCTTACCATACTATTAGTATACACTCGCTGGCATACCACTTCAAGCAACATCTCGTGATACAATGCAAATGATTAACAAACTAAACGAGATGGAGCACGACGTTATGGAACGCGCCCAATCAATGCCGATCACCACTGCGACGACAAAGCTTGGCTTGCTTGATTGGCTGAGCCTGAGTTGCCGGCATATCGCCTTGCTCGCAGCGATGATCGCAACTGCCGGTAGTCTCTTTTTTAGTGAAGTCTTACGCTGGATTCCTTGCGAATTGTGTTGGTATCAGCGGATTTTAATGTACCCGCTGGTTGTGATTCTCTTTGTCGGGATTTGGCGTGATGATCGCAAAGTCTACCTTTATGCGCTGCCGTTGGCATTGGCCGGTATCGCCGTCTCGCTCTACCATTATCTGATGGTAATGCTGATTATCCCCCCCGCCCCCTGCGCCGGCGCGGTGCCATGCGCGTTCGATTACATCAATATTCCCGGCGCGCTGAGCTTTGTGAAGATTCCGTTTTTGGCGCTGGTGGCCTTTAGCATCATTAGCGTGATGATGGCCAATCTGGCGCTGGCCGAAACGCCGCCGGCCTGTGGCCGCCCTGCCCGGATTACGGCTACAGTGATCGTCATCGGCGCCGCTGCGCTCTTTATCGGCTTGGGGATGATGATCTAATCGTTAGCCTCTACATAAGCAAACTGTCATTACCTGACCGCCCGGAGTGTGGTATACTCCGGTCATCAAGATTGGCTGGCTAGGGCTGCGCGGGGGCGCAGCCGGGAGGGTAACGCGACATCACGGATTGAGACGATGAAGCGCATGGGCTTCGCCAGCCGGCGAAGTTGACGAGGACGGAGGTTCCCGGCGCGAGCCGGAGCTAACGGGCGCGAGCCGCCCGGAACATCGAGTGATCAGCGGAAGCCTCCCCGGTGCAGGGCGCTACCGGCAAGCCGATGGGGCAACACCTCCCGGTGACGGGCAAGGGCAGAGCCGTCGGCAGCGGCCCACCGCATGCTTTTCCCCCACAACCCGATCTGAATAATCCTGTTCAAGCTGCTTGACCGCAGGCGCTTGCTCGCGCTTTCTGCTGCACCCTATGCAGCAGTTGGCTGCGCGCCTGCTGGCTGGCGCTGCCCTGAATGATGAGGAGTTTTCAGTATGTGCGGTATTGTTGGGTATATTGGGCCCCGCGAAGCGACCACCGTCGTGATCAATGGGTTGCAACGACTTGAATATCGCGGGTATGATTCCGCCGGCATCGCGATCTACGATCCTGACCTCGGCTTGCAACTGCGCCGCAGCGTCGGTAAGCTGAGCAATTTACAACAGCGGCTGGCCGCCGAACCAACCCGCGGCCAGATCGGGATCGGCCATACCCGCTGGGCCACCCACGGCGGCGTGACCGAGTTCAACGCTCACCCCCACCGTGATGCCAGCGGCGCGATTGTTGTCATCCAAAATGGCATTGTCGAGAATTATCTTAGCCTCAAGGGGCGATTGCTCGAACTCGGCTACCAGTTTGAGTCGCAAACCGACACCGAGGTGATCGCGAAGCTGATCGGCTACTACTACCACAATAGCCGCGATCTGGTCACGGCGGTGCGCCAAACGCTCAGCGAGCTGCGCGGCGGCAATGCGATTGTGGCCTTCTCGATCCACGAACCTGATATGCTGGTGGCGGCGCGACTGGGTAATGCCGGCGGCGTGGCGATCGGCCTCGGCGAGGATGAACAGTTTATCGCCTCGGATATTCCGGCCATCCTCGACTATACCCGCACCTTGATCTTCCTCGAAGATCGCGATGTGGCCGTCGTGCGCCGCCACCGTGTCACGATCACCCGCCTTGACGGCGCCCCCGTCGCGCGTCCCACCCACACGATTGCGTGGGATCCGGTGGCGGCAGCCAAGGGCGATTATCGCCACTTTATGCAGAAGGAGATTGCCGAGCAGCCGCGCGCGTTGATGGATGCGCTGCGCGGACGGATCGACCAAGAGCGAGGCCGGATCGAACTCGAGGATCTGCGCCTGAGCGATGACGATCTGCGCCGGCTGCGCCGGATTTACGCTACCGCCTGCGGTACGGCGTGGCATGCGGCGCTGGTGGCGAAATTTTTGATTGAGAATCTCGCCGGGGTGCGGGTTGAAGTCGATTACGCCAGTGAGTTCCGATATCGCGGGCCGATCTTGCAGAGTGATGGTGAGCGCGATTCCTTATTGCTGGCGTTCACCCAAAGCGGCGAGACGGTTGATACGCTGGCGGCGATGGAAGAGGCACGCGCGCAGGGCGCGCCAAGCGTGGCGATTGTTAACGCGATCGGCAGCCAAGCGGCCCGTGTGGCCGACGGCGGCCCGCTCTATCTGCATGCCGGCCCTGAGATTGGGGTGGCTTCGACCAAAGCCTTTACCTCGATGCTGGTGGTTGCCTACCTGTTCGCGCTGCGGCTGGCGCAAGCGCGAGGCACCCTCACGCCGGCCCAGATCCGCGAGCATATTCAGGCGTTGATCGAGCTGCCTGGCAAGGCGGCGCAGACGATCGAGCTGGCGACGCCGATCTGCATCGAGCTGGCCGAACGTTATCACCGTGCCGGCAACGCGCTCTTCCTTGGCCGCCAGATCAACTATCCGATCGCGCTTGAGGGTGCGCTCAAGTTGAAAGAGATTAGCTACATTCACGCCGAGGGCTACCCGGCGGGCGAGATG
>FQKF010193665.1_pt1 | contig 20753 bp, 19 predicted proteins | sample 1504521 | NCBI WGS metagenome assembly FQKF01 (sample SAMEA4475357, study PRJEB15587) | soil metagenome | biome: Soil; feature: Field | place: India | collected 2015-03-11 | depth 0 m
ACTGAAGATACACTTATTGTTACCGCTGAAAAAGGAAATTATTTAACATTAATCGATACCTCTTTTCAGTTTATGTATCAGCTGTCCGTACAACCTTCAACTCCTCCGGCTGATAATAACCAGATAAACATTCACGAAGCATCGCTGAATCCTTTGAATAAAGATGAAGTTTGGCTCACCTGTCAGCAATCGGATGATATAAGAATTTTTAATTTACAAACCCACACCCTTCAAATTATCCCCACTGGGGATTATCCTCAAACGCTTTCGTGGTCGGTATTAACGGGGAAATGTTATGTGAGTTCACCTTATGACACACAAAGCTTTTCGGGTTCTACGGGATGTTTGACTATTGTGGATGGAATAACCAAACAGCATCAGAAGATTCCTTTCGTACCTCAGGGCCATGGCATATTTGTATCCGATGTATCGGGAAAAATATTTGCCGCTTCGCGTAATATTGGAGGAGCATCCTATCCTCCGCATCATACCACCAATTGTGCCGGCAAAAACGGATACCTGACCTGGTTTGATTTATTAACACTTCAGGCTTCCGTAAAAAGGGTGGAACTGAGTGTTGATCCTTATTTTATTCATGGGTACTAATTCAAAAAATTCATACCTCATACTGGTTGACGGAAATTGTGCCTTATGTCATGGCTTTGTTAAATGGATTATCAAAAATAAAAAAGAAAATGCGGATATCCGGTTTTCGGCTTTGCAATATGTCGGATTAGATTCGCCCGATAGCGTGGTTTTAATTAAAAACGGTTTGTTTTATTATCAAACCGATGTACTTCTGGAATTAAGCGGTTTTTTAAAGTTAAAGGCAAGGATCTGGATTCAATTATTAAGAATAATTCCCAAAAAAATTAGGGATTATTTTTATAAACTTATTGCACGGCATCGATATCGTTGGTTCGGAAAAGTTCCTGAAAAGTGTTACTTAGAAGATAACAGGATTAGTCAAATATGGTTAGCTGAAGAACTCATAAAAAAAATGATTTTGGTTCAGGATGCATTTAGTCAAAAAGGAACGTCTAAACCCTCAAAGTCATCAGGCAGGAAAGGATAATTTTTGTCTTTATCTGAAATAATTTCAACCTGTGTTTCGAGTTTGATATTGAATTTTGGGTCCAGGTAATGAACTCCGCTGTAAGCAGATGGTGTATAATATTCGGTGTGAAAATAAAGAAGTTCAACGTTGTCGGTCAGCGTAATAAAACCGTGAGCAAAACCGTCGGGAATGTAAAGTGATTTTCTGTTTTCTTCAGTTAAATGCACGGAAATATATTGAAACAAAGTGGGTGAACCTTTTCTGAGGTCAACAATAAAATCCTGCACGGCACCTTTTACACAACGAACCATTTTTATTTCCGTGAACGGAGGATTTTGAAAATGCAATCCGCGCAAAGTTCCTTTTTTGAAATTGATGGATTGGTTGAATTGAACAAATTCTTTAAAATGGCCGATTTGTTCGAATTCTTTTTTGCAATAAGTTCGGTAAAATGAACCTCGATGATCCATGGGAACTTCGGGTTCAATAATCCATGCGCCTTTGAGTTTTGTTTCAATAAAACGGATCATTTATTTTGTCCAAATTAAAGAAAGATTTTGAGCGTCGGAAATGTAATCTTCTAAATCTTCGGCCGTATTTATTTTATTATGAATGTAAAATTCTTTATACCATTTTATGGTTTTTTCAATGGCTTTTTCCATACTCCAAACCGGCTGCCATTTCAAAAGAGTTTTTGCTTTATCGGAATTCAGACGAAGGAATTTGGCTTCATGAAGCTTATTTTTTTGTTCAGGAAATTCGGCATGAATGGCAGGCCAAATTGTTTTTGAAATTTCATAAACATTTTTAACGGATAAGGAATCGTTGTTTAAAGGTCCGAAATTCCAATTATCCGACATTTGAAGATCTCCTTCCAGAATTTTTTGTCCGATGAGCAAATAACCCGATAAAGGTTCCAATACATGTTGCCAGGGGCGTTCGGCATCAGGACTTCGAATGATGGTTGTTTTGTTGGATGCAGTATTTTTAACCAAATCGGGAATTAAGCGGTCGGCCGACCAGTCGCCCCCGCCAATAACATTTCCCGCTCTGACGGAGGTAAGAATTTTTTCCGGATTGGATGTTTTGTAAAATGATTTGCGAAAGGATTGAATAGCCACTTCTGCCGCCCCTTTCGAAGCACTGTAAGGATCGTGCCCACCGTATCGGTCTTCTTCCGTGTAGGCTCTGTTATCTTCGAAGTTTTCGTAACATTTATCGCTGGTAATAACAATAATTCCTTTAAGGTTGGGTAAATCTTTTGCTATATCCAGAATATGAACCGTACCCATGACGTTGGTCATAAAGGTCTCAACGGGTTGTTGATAGGATAGCCGAACAAGCGGTTGAGCGGCAAGGTGAAAAATCAAATCCGGATTAAATTTTTTTAATTCTCTATTTAGTTGTTCGTAATTGTTTATGTTACCCCTTAAATCGATTAAATTTTTTTTCTCAATCAAATCATAATGAGCAGGGGTTGTTGGAACTAAATCGGAAAAACCGCAAACTTGCGCATCCAGTTTTATTAGCCAATGCAGAAGCCATGATCCCTTAAAGCCCGTATGTCCGGTAATAAAAATTCTTTTATTTTTATATACTCCTTTAAACATTTTATTTCCAAAGTTTCCATTTGGCATTCCCGGAATTCCACATTTCTTCCAATTCTTGCTTATCCCTGAGGGCATCCATACATTTCCAGAATCCAAAATGCTTATAGGCATTAAGTTGGCCGTCGGAAGTTATTTGTCTCATCGGTTCGCGTTCCCATTGAATGTTTTCCATATCACCCGAAAGATAATCAAAAACGCCGGGTTCGCATACAAAGAATCCGCCGTTAATCCAGTTCCCGTCTCCTTTAGGTTTTTCTTCAAATGCATTGACGGTTCCACTTTCATTCATGATGATATTCCCAAACCGGCCCGGATTTTGGATGGCGGTGAGTGTTAGAATTTTTCCGCTTTTTTTATGAAACTCTATCAGTTGAGGGATATTCACATCCGAAACACCGTCACCGTAGGTTAACATAAAAGATTGACCATCCACATGCGGACGAATTTTTTTTATGCGGCCGGCCGTATTGGTTGTAAGGCCTGTATCAACCAGGGTAACTTTAAAGGACTCGGAATTCGAGTTATGAACGTGAATACGGTTACTGTCGAGTTCAACGGTTATATCGGAATTATGATAGTAGTAATTGATGAAATATTCCTTAATCATGTATCCTTTATAGCCCAGGCAGATGATAAAATCATTAAACCCCCAGTGGGAATAAATTTTCATAATATGCCACAAAATGGGTTTTCCGCCGATTTCAACCATTGGCTTGGGTCTGACGCCCGTTTCTTCGGCCAGACGCGTACCCATGCCTCCGGCCAGTATTACAACTTTCATAGGAATCTAATCTTGAACGTAAAGGTAAACAGAGTTTTTGATTCTTAAATCAAAAAAAGAAAGAATCAAAGTTTTTGAGGCTCGGAGTTATTAATTTTAATGTACGCAGCTCCGGCCTTTTTAATGAGTTCGAAAAATTCCGTTTTAGTTAAAGTGTTATTGAAAACAATCTGAATTCCATGAAAATCGCCGGTAACTTTACCTTTATTGCATGATTTAATTAGGTTTGATTTTTTTAAATTCTCTATGAATTTTTCAGATTGTAGTTTATCGCCTTTAAACTCAAAGAATAGTGTGGCGTTGTTTTTTAAAAACTTTTCAAAATCTTCCGCGTCGGGGTGTTTGATGCATAAGGTTTTATTTTCAATTTGTGAAAAAGCATTCGTTTGAAATGCAATTGAAAAAATAAAGAATAATAAAATCTGTTTCATGACGTAAATATAAAAACTTATGTAAAATGATGAATACTATTTCCCTCATTTATCGCAGTCCTTTAAAAAATTTTAATAATAATTCACGGCATTCACTTTCTAAAACACCCCCAACCCATTCTGTTTTCGGGTGAAGGAGGTTTTGGTTTAATTTAAGAAAACCTCTTTTTTCATCATAAGCTCCGAAAACAATTTTTTTGATTTGGGCCCAATGCAATGCTCCCGCACACATAACGCAAGGTTCCAGGGTTATATAAAGTTCGCATTCATTCAGATATTTACCGCCCAGGTGATGCGTGGCCATGGTTATGAGTTGCATTTCGGCATGAGCCGTGGGGTCGCTAAGTTTTTCAACCATATTATGAGCACGGGCTATGATTTTTTTGTTACATACCACGACTCCGCCCACCGGAACTTCTTCTTGTTCCATAGCTTTAAGGGCTTCCTTAAGTGCCTCTCTCATAAAATGCTCATCCGAATGTTCCATTGGTTTAGTATTCAATAGTTCGGATAATAAAAGTATCCCCGCAATCTTCGGTTTCCATAGAGAACCTGAAAAAGCATTTTTCGGTTGGTTCTATGCGATATTTTTTGCAGGGTTCAAGGCGGGTTTGGCTTTTGTCAAAATTTATTTTCCAGTCGCCTGTTTTAAAGGATGTTCGGAAATAATGCAGGGGAATTTTGAGGGAATCCAATATTTTTTTTGCATTTTCGGATACGTATATTTTTTGCATACTCAGTTCATAAAGTTTAACGTCGGAAATATTGTTGCAGGCACGAAATCCGAAAATAAGATAAACTAATATTAATCCCATTAAAAAGCCGAATCCGTATAGCTTGATGCGTTCAAAGAGGCTCATTTTTTTTCAAAAAATTTCATAGGATTAAATTCTTCCTGATTAAACCTTTTATCTTGTTGTATGTCATGGTAAATTTCATAGGGTTGCGGATTCTGAACACAGTTCCATGTGTTGTTTGTTTCATCGATATCGGCAGTTTCACGATAGGGGTCTAAAATAATAGCTTTAACTTTTTTCTTTTTATAATACGTCTTAACAAATTCGAGCTCATTTTTTCTCCATACATACTCGTGTTCTTTTTCCAGTTCGATGCTTCCGTCGGTATAAACCCATTGAATGAATATGGGCATGGGAAGTCCTCCTTTGTTTTTAAATTTGATTTCGTATAGATAGCCGTCTTGATACGGAAAATTTTCTTTTTCGTTAAATGGAATCAGAACAGGTTTTGTGGAAAATCCCGCAAAGGTTTTCTTAAGATTTTTATAGTGATAATAGAAATCACGGAGGGATGTATCTTTTTCCACCTGAGGAATAATTCCGGCTTCCCTGTTCCTCAATAAACTGATATGGTGAATATTTGGAATTTTTGGGGGAATAAAAGCGCTATCCTTTTTTTCTGACTTTTTAACCCCCTTTTCAATTTTAAAGCATCGAACGGTATCGATGGCAATATCCACAGGTTCAATGTCGAAGAACCACCCTCTCCAAAACCAATCCAGGTCATATCCGGAGGCGTCTTCCATGGTTCGGAAGAAGTCGGCAGGTTCGGGGTGTTTGAAGGCCCATCGCTTGCAATAGGTTTTGAAGGCAAAATCGAAGAGTTTGCGTCCCATGATGCTTTCACGCAGAATATTCAGCGCCGTGGCGGGCTTACCGTAGGCATTGGCTCCGAAGTTGATAATGTTTTCACTGTTGGTCATTATAGGTTCCAGAAATTCCTTAGGCAACCTCATATAGTCCGTAATTCGAAAAGCAGGCCCCCGGTAATTCGGATAATTCTCATCCCATTCCATTTCCGTCAGGTATTGCACAAAGGTGTTTAAGCCCTCATCCATCCAGGACCATTGGCGCTCGTCGCTGTTGATAATCATAGGGAAAAAATTGTGACCCACTTCGTGAATGATAACCCCAATTACTCCGTTTTTTAGTGATTCCGAATAAGTTCCGTCTTTTCGGGTACGTCCGTAATTGAAGCTAATCATGGGATATTCCATACCGCTGGATGCTTCACAACTGATAGCTACCGGATAAGGGTAATCGATGGTATATTTGGAGTAGGTTTTAACGGTATGAGCCACCACCTTGGTAGAGTATTTTCTGTATAGACCATAAGCCTCCTTAGGGTAGTAACTCATACACATCACATCTTTATTACCTACTTTAACACCCATGGCATCCCAAATAAATTTTCTGGAAGACCCGAAGGCAAAATCGCGTACGTTTTTGGCCACATATTTCCATGTTCGATATGTTTTACTTTTTTCGGTTCTTTTCTCATTTAATTCTGCTTCTTCTTTTGTAATGATTTCCAGGACGTCGCCGGCTTTTTTCGACTTTTCATAACGGGCTAATTGTTTAGGGGTTAGCAAGGATTTATAATTTACACATTCGCCTGTGGCACACACTACATGATCGGCAGGTACGTTGATATTAACGGTAAAATTTCCGAATGTCAGGGCAAATTCCCCGCGGCCGGTAAATTGTTTATGTTGCCATCCCTGAAAGTCGGAGTAAACACACATGCGCGGATACCATTGCGTTATCATATAAACATCATTACTGTCTTCCGGAAAAAACTCATATCCGCAACGCCCTCCGATGGTTAATCGATTTACCAACCGGAATTGCCATTTAATATCCAAGGTATAGGAGCTTTTGGGTCTCAGGGGCTCGGGTAAATCCACCCGCATCATGGTGTGATGAATGGTATAGGGTAAAGGATCCCCCTTGCTATTTTTAACTTCTTTTATTTCCACTCCGTAACCTTTTAGATTTTCTTTAAGCTCAATCTGACTCAAAAATCCTTCGGTAGCATAACCCGGCGGAATGCGGATATCATCTATACGAGCATACGGATTATCCGGATGATGCTGATTTTCATCTAATTGAAGCCAAAGATATTCCAGTGCATCGGGGGAGTTATTATAGTAAATAATTTTTTCGGAACCTTTAATGCTTCGGTGATCCTCGTCCAGGGTTACATCAATCAGATAATCGGCTCTTTGTTGCCAATAAGCGTGACCCGGAGCGCCCGAGGCATTTCTAAAGCCATTGGGGGTAGGAAGGATAAAGCTTAATTGTTCAAATTTATTACCATGATTTGAGGCCGGATTATTCCGAATATTCTGCGAGAGGGCGGTAATTAGGGGTATGAAAAAAAGAACTGCAATTTTAAATTTCATTAAGTACAAAAGTACACAAATTCCGAATGGAAATTATATACGGTCGAACACCAAGTATAATGAACTAAATAAAATCAGCAGAAAAAAAACGGTTTTGACTTTTTTGATACCTGAACCAAATACAAAACCCATTAAGAGAAAAACACCCAGTGTACAAAATGCAACGGCCAACTGACCAACTTCAACTCCCAAATTAAACGATAGTAAGATTTTCCAAAAGTTTACTTCGCCTTCCATCAAGGATTGAATGCCATAGGCAAAACCCAACCCATGGATCAATCCGAAAGAAAAAATAAAAAAGTAAAACAGGCGATGAAGCTTTATGGCACCTTGGGTGAAATGTAATGACCATAGGGCATGAATGGCTCCGGCGGTGATGGTTAATGCTATGAGAATTTCAGTGATTTTGACATTGATGGGAAGTCGAAAAAAGTGCGCCAACATGATAGAAAACATATGCCCGAGCGTGAAAGAGCTGAGCATAATGAAAATCTGCATCCATCGACAGCATGGAACGGCCAGTATCAACAATGAAACAAATATTAAATGGTCGAAGGCATCTATGTTGATGATGTGCTTTATTCCCAGCGAAAACCAGCTTAAAAAATCCTGCATTTTTTGATATTTTTAACGTGAAATTATGATCAGACGCGTCTTAATTATTTTTGTTTTTCAAGTGACAATTTTAACAAATGGATATGAAAAAAGTTTACATCCATTTTATTTTGGTTGGGTGGATATCGTAAAAAAGGATAACCTTTTCAATATTAGAGCTAAATTTTATGTGAATGATTTAGAGGCGTGTCTGAGAAGTAAAAAGCCATCCATTGACCTTTTAAATGACGATTCACTGGAAATCTCTGAAATTCTTGATGAATATTTTAAAGCAAATTTCAATATAAATCCGGTTATTGGCAGTAATCTTAAATTAAAATTTTCAGGGTATTATCTTTCAGAGGATATGTGTCATTTAATTTATTCAACCGAAATTCCCGATCAGGTTCATACGCTCACTATTCGTTGTACGATGCTGTTTGACGGCATTCCGTCTCAGGTAAATATTATCCGATTAACCGTAAACAAAAATACGCAAACTTTTTTTCTTAAAGGTTCCGAACCTCTAAAGCAGGTAAATTTATTTTGAAATCAAAGGCATAATTAACAATATGCTGTTTAATTAAATTTTTTCTTTTCATAATTATAACGTTTTGTTAAAATAAATTTAGGCGAAAATACATGCGCATGAATTCACTTGAACTCACATCGGAACTCAGGCAAATCATAGAGTCGGATATTCAGCTCAGAAAAGAATACGAATCGCTCAGAAAAGCGATGAATGAATACAGAAACCAATTAATTGCCAGTGAAGAATTGTGTAAAAGGCAAGATGTGAGTATTGAGGTTTTGAAAACCAAGCTCGAAAATCAGGGCAAAGAATTGGCCATGTATAAAGCAGAAGTTGAGGCCTTTCGTGATCTCAGGGATAATTTTAAAAACCAGTTGGAGGAAAAAAATTCCGTCATCCGAAATTTGCAGGATTCATGCCTTGAATTAGAAAAGAAAATCAGGCAACTCGAGGATGTTTATACACAAGAGAAGAGCCGTCTGATGGAAGAATTTTCCCGAAAATTGGAGTTGTTGAATGCAGAATGGGAGGAACGGCTGGCCGTGAAAGAAAACGAGATTTCGGGGATTCGAACCAAAGTTGAATCGGAATATTTAGATCGAATACGTCATTTTGAAGATGTTTTGAGTCGATTGTCTGCCGAAAAGGACAGAGAGTGGACTGAAAAAATTACTTCCTTAAATGAAAACCATCGTTCAGAAATGGAGAGAGTGTTGGCTGAAAAAATGAACGAATGGCAATCGCGTTATGAACATAGGGAAAAAGAATTGAATGAACTTATCTCGACGCGCGAAAATGAGGTGAATGAATTGAAAAATCAATTGGACGGTCTGCGCAACGAATATGAGAAAATTTTGGAAACGAAAGAAACTGAATTTTTAACGAAAAATGAAGAGGAAATCAATTATTGGAATTCCGTTTTATCCTCAAAAGAGGAAGAAATTGAACGTTTGAACCGGTCGCTCCTCCATTTGCAAGGGGATTTGGATGCAATGAAGAACCTTTATTCTGCTAAAGAAAACGAGTGGCAGCTAAATTATAATGCACTGGAAGCCAGATTGAATAACGTCTCGGAGGAGTTTAAAAAAATATATGATGAAAAAATAAATGACCTGGAATCCATTCATCAGTCGGAAAAAAAACTATTAATTCAGCAACACGAAGAGCATATTTTAAATCTAAAAACCGAATTTGAGCAGAAATTATCTAATCTTATTTTCCATGCACAATCACAAAAAGAAAGTGTGCAAAATGAGTTAAAGCTGAAATCAGAAGAACTGGAAAAAATTCTTCTACAATTGTCGGAAAAAGATGCCCATATCGAAAAATTAAACCAAGAAATCAGCGTCCTGAAAAACGAAGGGGAACAATTAAAGACAAAAAACCTCGAGCTGATGGAACTGAATGCCGGAACTCTTTTTCAGGAGGAAGAAAAAATTAATAAAATGAAGGAAGAATTTGAAAGGGTAATCATTGAAAAAGACCGGCAAATTAAATCGTTGGAGGAAGGCCAAGAGAATATGGCCGGAATTATGGAAAATTTCATCAACGAACTGAATTTAAAAGAAAATCATATTAAAGAAATTAATGAAACGCTGATTGTCCGTGACCGTGAATTGGCCGAAATTAAAAAGTCATTGTCGGATTTTTCGGCACAAAAGGATTCAGAAAAAAAGGATTTGGCTGCTCATTATGAGTCAAAATTGGCTGAATTTGCTAAAGAAATTGAAAAAACGGAAGAAAAGTACAACCATTTGTTAAAAGAAAAGGAAAACGAGTTTTTAAAGCTGCTGACAGAGAACGAAAACTTAATCAGAGAAATAGAGTCATGGGAGGAGAAATATGCAGGAATACATTCGGAATATCAATTGTTGCGTGAAGAACTTGAAGAACTGAAAATTAAAACCGAAGGTAGAATTAACGAGTGGAAAGATATTTTAGATGCAAGAAATTTTGAAATAACCAATTTGCATGCCGATGTCGCAGGCTTAAAAAACCTTTTGGAAAAATTAGAAAATGAAAATAAGGAACTCACGTTAAAATTATCGGAGAGTTCTTCGCTTAAGCATCAATGGGATGTATTAAAAGCCGAAAAAGATAACATCGAACAATTATACTTAAGCATTCAATCCAATTATAACTCTCTGAATACACAATTGACATCCGTCATGGATGAAAATTCCAAATTAAAATCAGAATTGGATGAGTTAAAAAGTCAAACCAAAACTTACAAAAGAACGGATGAAGAGGAAAGGTTTATCAGGAAATTATTCCGCCAGATTGACCTCCTGAATTCAGAAAAATTAAGTTTGTTGGAAGAAAAGGAAAAAATGGCCGACCAATTATTAAAAATGAACGAAATTCTGGAAAATTTATCGCAAAATATTGATAGTCAGCAAGTTGATACAAAACATTTGAATGATCACCGAAAAAATGTTATCTTAGCCACACAAAATAAATCCTCAGGTGAGGGTTTAAAAGAAAAAATTAACGAACTATTGTATGAAATAGACAAGTGCATACAATTGTTGGGTTAAGTTATCAAAGCTTCTAACCCTTCCTTATGAGCCGGGTGTTGCATATAGAAATAGCCGGAAAGAAATTACCGGTAAGGGTAGATGAAGCAACCCAAGATAACTTAATGGAGGCAGTTCGATTAATCAACGAAAAAATGGCAGAGTTTGAAAAGAACTATGCCATAAAAGATAAATCGGAACTTTTGGCCATGGTTACGCTTTATTTGGTGTCTTACCTGGCTAAAAAAGAAAAAGATTTAACGGATGAGCTGAAGTTATTCCATAAATTATTTGAAGAAATTAAAGGAATGCTTCAGTGGCACAAAGATGAAGTCCTGAAAATCCAGTCCTCCTCCGACAATTCGTAATCACCCTTGTTTGTTTCATACATCAAAAAAGGAAAGATGTATGGAATCGTCATTATTATGGATTGTTGTATCAAGCATTACTGCCCTTTTAGGTATTTTAATCGGTTTTTTTATTGGTAATAGCCGGATAAATTCTTCAGCCAAAAAAGAAATTGAAGTCCGATTAAAGGAAGCCGAAGTTAAAGCAGAAGCCATTAAGCAGGAAAAAATTCAGCAAGCCAAGGAAAAATTTTTGGCACTGAAAGCAGAACATGAAAAGCAAGTTCAGGAAAGAAATCAGCAGGTTATTCTGGTTGAAAATAAAGTAAAGCAAAAGGATCAGGATCTGAACCGGAAGTTGGAAGAAGTGAACCGAAAGGAAAAAGAAATTCAGCAATTGCAGCAGAAATATGAACAAGGATTACAACTGATACAAGCAAAAAAGGATGAATTGGAAAAACAGCACAAACATCAATTGGAATTATTGGAAAAAATCAGCGGTTTGAAAGCCGATGAAGCCCGCCGGCAATTAGTGGAAAGCGTCAAGGAAGAAGCGCGTTTGCAGGCACAGGCCTATATAAAGGACATCATGGAAGAGGCCAAACTGACGGCCAACAAAGAAGCCAAGAAAATCATCATACAGTCCATACAGCGCCTGGCTACGGAAACCGCCGTAGAAAATGCCATTACGGTTTTCCATATTGAAGGGGACGAAACCAAGGGGCGCATCATCGGTCGTGAGGGGCGAAACATTAAAGCCCTTGAGGCAGCCACCGGCGTTGAAATAATCATCGACGACACACCCGATGCCATTACCCTCAGTTGCTTCGATCCTGTTCGTCGGGAAATTTGCCGTTTGGCCCTTCATCAATTGGTTACCGACGGACGCATTCATCCGGCACGTATCGAGGAAGTGGTGGAAAAAACCCGTAAGATGATAGAGGAAGAGATTTTCGAGACCGGAAAGCGAACCTGTATCGATTTGGGCATACATGGCTTGCATCCGGAACTCATGCGTTTGGTTGGAAAAATGAAATACCGATCCTCTTATGGGCAAAATCTGCTGCAGCATAGCCGTGAAGTGGCTAATTTGTGTGCCATCATGGCCTCTGAATTGGGTTTGAATCCGAAAATTGCGAAAAGAGCCGGCTTGCTTCACGATATCGGAAAAGTTCCTGACGAGGAACCTGAACTCCCACACGCCATTTTGGGTATGAAATGGGCAGAAAAATACAAGGAAAAACCGGAAGTGTGCAATGCCATCGGGGCCCATCACGACGAAATTGAAATGACCACTTTATATGCTCCCATCGTTCAGGTATGCGACGCCATCAGCGGGGCTCGTCCGGGCGCCCGAAGGGAAATCGCCGAACAATACATCAAACGAATTAAAGAACTCGAAAACCTGGCACTTAGCTACGACGGAGTGGAAAAATCCTTCGCCATTCAGGCAGGACGTGAACTAAGGGTAATTGTGAATACGGAAAAAATTTCCGATCAACGTGCCGATGAACTGGCCTTTGAAATTTCACAACGCATCCAAAACGAAATGACCTATCCGGGACAGGTGAGGGTTACCGTCATTCGTGAAAAAAGAGCCACCGGAATTGCCAAATAAGTTTTTTATCTTAATTATTGTATATCAATCAAAAAAATTAAATTTGCAGGCCAATTTTAATTAACCTAATTATGTCAGAAGAGCAGAAAAAGCAAACAATCGAAGACCAACAAGTAAATAACAATATTGAAGTAGAAGCGGAAGAGGTGAAAGTAAACTCATCCAAGCCTAAGTTTAAGTTGGGGGAAGGATTTGAGTGGCTGGAAGTTTTCTATGAAAAAAACAAAAAAGCCGTACAATACATTGGCGGGGGAATATTAGCATTGGCAGCCGGCCTGGCTTATTTCTTCATGATGTATCTTCCCGAAAAGGAGAAAGAGGCCTCTAATGAAATTTTCTGGGCTCAGCAATATTTTGAAAAAGACAGCTTTCAGATTGCCTTACGCGGTGGAAAAACCGTTCTTTCGGCCGACGGCCAAAAGCCCATTATGGGACTTGAACAAATCATGGAAGAATATGCCCTGACCAAAACCGGAAAACTGGCGGCATATTATGCCGGTGTGTGTGAACTTCGTTTGGGTAATTATGAAAAAGCCATCGAAAAACTTAAAAAATACACCATGAATGATGAATTCATTGCTCCCATGGCCATTGGGCTTTGCGGTGATGCTTCCATGGAATTGGGTAAAACCGATGATGCAATTGCCTATTACTTAAAAGCCGCCGATAAAAAACGAAATGATTTTACTTCACCCTATTTTCTGAAAAAAGCAGCTTTTGCCTGTGAAGTAAAAAAAGATTACAAAAGAGCGCTTGAACTTTACGAACAAATTGAAAAGGAATTTTATTCAACGGAAATCGGAAAGGAAATAGAAAAGGAAATTGCGCGGGTCAAAACGCTGGCTAACCTTTGGTAATTCAAATTTATGTCGGCTGGCGGCGGAAAACGTCTCAATCTATCGCAACCCGAATTTAAAAAAAAAACATACGACGGGAATTTCCGCATTGCCATTGTTCAGTCGCTATGGAATCGAAAAGTTACCGATGCGCTTACAAACGGAGCATGGAATGAACTTATCCAAAACGGCATTAAAAAAGAAAATATTTCTTTACATGAAGTTCCGGGCAGCTATGAACTTCCCTTTGCTGCTTCTCTTTTGGCTTCCAAATCCAATGTAGATGGTGTAATCTGTATCGGTTGTGTCATTAAAGGAGACACGCCCCATTTTGATTTTATTTCCGAAGCTGTGGCGCACGGCATCATGGAAGTGGGACTCCAATTCCAAAAACCGGTGATTTTTGGGGTTATTACCACATTGAACATGACACAGGCCATGGAACGGGCCGGAGGAAAGCACGGAAATAAAGGCGTGGAAGCTGCCGTCACCTGCCTGGAAATGCTTGAACTTAAAAAAAATATTCAATAACGTATGTTATATAGAAGCATTAAATTCGGAACCGACGGGTGGAGGGCCATCATTGGTAAGGATTACACCGTGGAAAACCTGATCAGGGTAACAACGGCCGTAGCCCAATACATTCACAACAAGAATCTTCCAAAAAAAGTGGTATTGGGATATGATTGCCGATTTAACAGTGATATTTTTGCGGAAGCCGTTGCCAAAACACTTTTGAAGCATGATATTGCGGTTTTTCAGGCAAAGGGGTTTGTTACCACACCTATGCTTTCATTGGGCACGCGCAATTATCAGGCCGCACTGGGCATTATTTTAACGGCCAGTCATAATCCGCCTTCCTGGCACGGATACAAAATTAAAGCCAACTTTGGCGGCCCGCTCAGCCCCGAGGAAATTTCCGTTATTGAAAGCATGATACCGGAAAATCCTCCTTTTGATACGGACACCATTTCGCTTCAACCGTTTAAAGACAACGGACTTTGGAATGAAGCCGATTTGGAAGAAGATTATTTTCGTTTGGTTCAGGAAAAATTCGACCTGAATGCCATTAAAATATCCGGATTAAATCTTGCCTACGACAGCATGTTTGGGGCGGGACAACGCATTATGAAGCGTCTTTTCCCCGAAATTCATCATTTGCATTGCGACCATAACCCGGGGTTTCATGGTCAGGCTCCTGAACCCATTCACCGCAACCTGAAAGAATTTTCCGAATTTATAATAAGCAACGGTGCCATCGACTGCGGCCTTGTTACCGACGGAGATGCCGACCGCATCGGTCTTTACAACGGACGCGGCGAATTTGTGGACTCGCACCACATCATGCTCTTGCTCATTCATTATCTTGTGAAATACAAAGGATTAAAAGGAAAAGTGGCCACGGCATTCAGTTCCACCAATAAAATTAAAAAAATATGTCAGCACTACGGTTTGCCCCTGGATGTGGTGAAAATCGGGTTTAAATACATAGCCGGCATTATGGTGAAAGAACCCGTACTGATGGGCGGAGAGGAAAGCGGAGGTATTGCCATTATGGGCCATATACCCGAACGCGACGGTATCTGGATGGGACTCACGCTTTGGGAATTTATGGCCAAGACAGGGAAAAAGCTTGATGGGCTGATTCAGGAGGTGTATGAAATTACAGGGCCGTTTTCTTTCGAGCGAAATGATGTACATTTAGAAGATAGCAAGAAAAAAGAAATATTAAAAAAATGCTCTGAAAAAAAATATTCAAAATTCGGAAACTACATCGTGAAAAGTGTGGAAGACCTGGACGGATATAAATATCATTTGGATGAGAATTCCTGGGTTATGCTTCGTGCCAGCGGTACCGAGCCCTTGCTCAGGATATATGCAGAAGCAGAAAATAAGGAAAAAGTGCTGGATATTCTTCATAACACTCGTAAGGAATTGGGGATTTAAACAATTAAGTTATTTTAGAACACATCATCAGGAAGGATCATTGAACCTGTTGAGGAAAAAAGTATAATCGGATTTTACTTCTTCAAAGTTTGGCAGAAGGTGATTTTTAAAAGAAAGTGCTAAAAAAAGACATTGTTCATCGTTTATTTTCTCATACCACACATGCTTATTCAGCCGGTGAACTTCCCGCATCAGCCGTTTGATACGGTTTCTGTCGGCTGCTTTTCCGACATCTTTTTTTCTGATATGAAAAAAAACTTTTATTTTTTCATTACCCGATTTTTTTTTAACAAGGTAATATAGCGTCAGGTATTTCCCATGGATTTTTTTTCCTTTCCTGAAAACTTCCTGAATTTCCTTATCGCTGCGGAGTATTTCATGTTTTTTGAGTGTATGTCGATTGGGGCTTTCCATGCAGGGAAAAATGCCTAATTTTAAGGTTATGAAGATAGGATATATTTTTTTAATTCCGTTATGGTTAATATCACAGAACAAGACAAACAAACCATTTGGAATTCTTATCCATGGCGGAGCCGGTAATATTACGGAAGAATATATCCAACGTTCGGGCAAGAAAGACGCATTGATGCAAACCCTACAGTCGGCCCTCGACAGCGGCTATGCCGTTTTGGAAAGGGGTGGAAAAGCCATGGATGCCGTAGTAAAAGCAATCACGATATTGGAGGATAGTCCGCTTTTTAATGCAGGACGCGGCTCGGTTTGGAATGCCGAAGGTGAAGTAGAGATGGATGCATCGTTGATGGACGGAAGCACCTTAAATGCAGGTGCGGTGTGCGGGGTTCAGAAAATCAGGAACCCCATAATGGCTGCCCGCATGGTGATGGAAAAAACCAAGCATGTGATGATTTGCGGCAATTCAACCGAACAACTTTGGGTTCAGAACGGAGGAACCTTAACGCCAAATGCCTGGTTCATCGACACTTCCGGGTGGATAAAATGGAAGCAGCGTTTGCATAAAAAATACGGAACCGTGGGTGCGGTGGCTTTGGATAAAGACGGAAATGTGGCTGCCGGAACCTCCACGGGCGGTATGCAGGACAAAATGCCCGGCAGGGTGGGCGATGCTCCGGTCATAGGTGCCGGAACCTATGCCGACAATCAATCATGTGCCGTTTCGTGCACCGGTCACGGTGAAATGTTCATTCGCATGCACGTTGCATCCAAAATATCGGATTTAATCAAGTATAAAAATCTTAAACTGCAGGATGCCGTTAAAGTCGTAATCCATCAGGAATTGCCTAAAATTCAGGGAACCGGTGGCGTTATTGCCATAGATGCCAAAGGAAATATGGCCATGGATTTTAATACGGAAGGTATGTACAGGGGGGTTAAACATTCGGAAAAAGGTTCGGAAGTATTAATTTTTAAAAAATGAATTACCGCATCCTGTTTTCTGTTCCGAATATTCTGACGTTGGCCAATTTGTGTTGCGGCGTAAGAGGAATTTTATTCATTTATGAAGGCGAAGCGGCATGGGCATTTTACATGATGCTGGCGGCTTCCGTTTTTGATTTTTTCGACGGCATGGCGGCTCGTTTTTTTAATCAACTCCATCCCATCGGTAAGGACCTCGACAGTTTGGCCGATGTGGTCAGCTTCGGTTGTTTGCCGGCAGCAATGACTTTTGATTACTTGATATCTAACGAAACATCAACCTTAGCTTTATATTCCGTATTGCTCATTCCCGCTTTTTCGGCTTTGCGTTTGGCTAAATTCAATCATGACACACGTCAATCGGAAAACTTTATAGGGGTTCCTACACCCATGAACGGACTGGCCTGGGGCTCGCTTCTTTATCCCGGAACGGAAAATTTTTTTCTTCAAAACCCTACTTATGTCAATGTCATGATTTTTGTATGTTCTTTTTTGTTGATATCAGAACTTCCCATGCTGTCGTTTAAAGTAAAAAAATTCGGATTAAAAGAAAACTTTGAACGTTATGTATTATTAGTATTGTCTTTGGTTATCGTTCTTATATTTAAATGGCATGCGGGTGCCCTGATTTATTGGGTATATGTCTTCTTAGGTTTGTTCATGTATTTGAGGAAGAGAATGAATTCAATTTAGGTAGTATCGGGGCAAAAAGATGCTTTCAAAATCATCGATGATGGCTTTGTCGATTTCGGAGTCCTTTTTAAATGTTTTGAACTTATGATTCGTTAAATAAACTTTCCAACCATGTATTTCTTTTTCGTAACCCGAAGGCACAAAAGCATAGTGCCAGGTATAGCGGCCAAAGCCGTCGGGACATGACTTAAAAAGATATATATTTCCTTTTTTGTTTTTAAAATTAACGGGTAAAGTTTTGTGTAAGGTTAAGCTGTCTTTAAAGTAATGATTTTCAAAGATGTAAAATGATGATTTTTTGACGTAAGATAAAGTTAGATTTTTAATCATCGATAAGGATGAAGGAGTTCTGATATCACGAAGTGAGATATCCCATTTTTGAACAAGATAATGCGCATACCAGTTCAGTAAGTAATTTCCCTCCAAAAGAAACCGGATGCTGTCTTGGTGGATGATTTTATTCTTTAATGCCCACAATTGAATGGGGATATATAAATTATAGGACTGAATACGAAGTATTTTGTTAATGAATTTACGGATATCGGGAGATTTGGAGTGGAAAGGAGCCAGCAACAGGTAATAGTTCATAAAAGGTTCTTGCCGGTTGATCTTGTTTTCTATAATATTTCGCATGAACATTCTGTCAGAATTGGAAATGCGATCTTCCGTTATTAAATCCAAAAAAGTTGCCATGGATTCGTCGGGATTTTTTTCTTTGATGAATGTGTAGAAATTTTTTGATTTTAAATATCCTGATGCAAAGTATTTTTTGAGTTCTATGTTCCCCTGCAAAAGCAAATTCGGCAGAATATCTTCATACTCTTTGGGTTGAATGATTTGGTTTTCAAGCATCAGGGCAATCATGGATGCACTGATTTTTTTATATTCGTCGATTTCAATGAGTTTTTTGAGAGCGGGGAATAAATTTTTAACAAGATGAAGAGAATCAACCAGATTAAGAAAAGAAATTTCGGTTTGATAAGAATCGCCCGAAACGGGAACTTCTTCCAGAAGCAAAGTATTCATGGCCGCTATGGCTTGTTTGGTTTTATTCATGGAAAGACAGCGAAGTATGGCCAATTGCAAATAGGAACTGTCGGTAAGTTTTCTGTACAAATTCATCAGTTCGGGAATCAGGATGGAATGAGGAAGTTCAAAGGCATTAGCGATGATGCGTTCTTTAGCTTCGGTGGAAATTTTGTTAAAACTGTCCGAGCGAATAAATGTTCTCCATGCCATTGCTGAAGATTCGGGAAAAAGAATATCGTTTTCAAGGGCATAAAGGGCCGAGTGATATTTTGCCGTGTCGTCGGAAAGCAGATGTTGTATCAGAAGATCAAACTTGGGCTTAAATAAGTTATCGAATGGTAAAGTATCGGAAGGGATAAAATCTTCAGTGAATTTATGCTTCCATAAATTTTCGGTCCCGACGGAGTCGGTAAGATATTTTAATTGATATACCCGGTTATATTTAACGAAAACCCGTATATTAAGATGTTCAGTAGTGGCGGTATCCGTTAGCAAAAAGTGTAGAAATGGATTAAAGGTTATACTATCCGTTTTGATTATACGGATATTACAACTGTAATTTTTTTTGTAGATATTCAATATTCGTTCTCTCATTTCATAAGGCAAAAGACCTTCATACGGAGAGTATTCCTCATAAACCACATTAATATTTTGCATGGTTGAAGGTGAAAAATAAATTTTATTGTTCAGGGAATAGGTTTTGCGTTTGCGTTTTTCCAAAATATCACGAGGCGAACCGTTTTTAAAGTACCGGTAATATGCTTTGAATTTTTCGTTGAATTTTTCCTCCGGTGATCCGGAAACTTCATCAGTAGTATTGAAATGAAAATCGTCATCTTTAATTCGCTTGAAATTATAAATGTATTTGTCGTCAGTAAATTCAAAGTATTTTTTAATTTTTTCAGGAGTATAATCTGTCGGTTCTTTATCTAAAAAATAAAGGAAGCAATATTGATTATTATACTTGGTCAGAATTCCGCTCAGGAAATGTTTATATCCGGTTCGGAAGCGAAAATTGGCTACGGGGAATTTACCTTTTCTCTCCATTCTGAATAAATCGGAGGTGTCAGCAGCCAGCCAGTTGATTCGTATGCCTTCGTAAAGTTTTCGCAGTTCAATGCTGTCGATTTCGGGTTCGGGTACTCCCGCATATATGCCACGCAAAAAACCAATCATTTGATTTTTATCATTATCAATGGTTTCATATATTTCAAATGGCCCACCGGATGATGCTTTGAAATTTTTGAAATAATTTCCGTGATGATATTGCATGATTTTAAAACCGCCCGATGGTGGTGTAAATTCTTTTGCAGTATTTCTTTTGTAATTACATTTAACCGTTTCCATTATGGTTTTACCGAATTGTTTGTAATATCCCTCCGTACTGTTCAATTTTACTATGTAAATATTTACCGGTGTTATGAATATTTTGGAATGAAGGATGTTGCCGTTTTGTAATTTTGATATCACGTCAAATAAGCGAACATCCTCGTTTAAGATGAAAAATTTTTTATCGGTGATTTTGCCGCCTATACCCTCATAGAGTAAACTGTCAATTTTTAAAATAATTTGCTCTCTTGACTGGCCCTGATGAAAGGCATATGTTTTAAAACGTAATGCCGATACATAAGCACCATTCACCAAGTCAGGAGATACTGAATTAGACATATTATCGTAATTAAATAAGGAATAAAAGATTTCCGGACTTTTCATGGATATAACCGAATCGAACACACTGACATTTTTCAAGTTAGGCCTGAAAATCATTTTTTCAATTTGTCTTACTTTTTTTGTAGAAAAGGAGTTTATGGAATAAACAGGTTCTACCTGATAACCCAAATTCCGCAAAGATTCAATCATTCCATTCATACCGGGCAGGTGAGCGGCTCCAACGGCAGCAAACACTTTTTTTCCGGTATTAATTAAAGAGTCCAAACTTCGGATAAAAATTTTATTACGCTCATATAACAAAAAACGGACGGTATTTCTTGATTCATTTTGATGGAACACACTGTCGATGGCATCAAGGTTTCCATCCTTATAAAAATCCTCTATTTTATTCTCCGAGAAAATCGGTTCTGAATTTGGAATGGTATCAAATTCCTCGTCGGGCAGGGAGGCCAAGCGGGAATAAATTTCCGAACTTTCAAAATCTTCCAAACTCA
>FQKF010099563.1_pt1 | contig 20741 bp, 12 predicted proteins | sample 1504521 | NCBI WGS metagenome assembly FQKF01 (sample SAMEA4475357, study PRJEB15587) | soil metagenome | biome: Soil; feature: Field | place: India | collected 2015-03-11 | depth 0 m
GACCTTCGCACATTCGTGCAAAGGTCTCTTGTCTATAATAAATTATACCTCTTTCCTTTCTTCTTTGCATAAAAAAAGGCTGTCCGGTATAACCGGACAGCCTTGAGAAAAGACTTTCTTTTTATTCTTCGCTACCAGAAACAGCTGCCTGACTCTTGAGAGCCATGATATCCTTCACAATCGAATCAAGAGCTAAAATCACAGACTTCGCATCCTTGCGACCAAAGAACACATCCTCAAGTTGCTCATCAAGTTTCTGGCGAACCTCAATCCAGCTGGGAACCAGAGGAGGAAGTTTAGCCCCGGGAAGCTGAGCAATAAATGGATCCTCTTCCGGTTTGTTTCTTGCCAGGTGAGGCTGATTGACCAGCACTTCTTTGGACTTGAGGTAGGAATCGGAAGCCACGAGAGACTTGCGGCTTGGCACAGCAAGACCACCCTCAGCCGTAAATACCTGTCCCTCATAACTGGTGAGGAACTTCACGAGTTCCCAGGCCTCTTTGGGATGCTTAGTATTGGCATTGATAGAAAGAGACACCGTCACCACGACAGAAACCTTGTTCTTCTTGCGAGGAAGCTGAGAGAGATTCCATTTGAACTTGTCAATATTCTTGAAGCGGAGCTGCACCCAGCGACCATACATACACATAGCCGTCTGGCCTGCTACAAAGCTGGCATCGCCACCAAGCTCACGAGAAGCCGTTACCGAAGGAGCCACTTTGTATTTGTTCATGGTATCAGCCACAAACTGAATAGCCTCAGCATTGGCATTGAGATACTTGGGATCAGCCAGCACCCAGTTTCCTTTCGCATCAAAGATCTCTCCACCATTCTGGAGGATAAAGTTATAATACCAGTTTGCCCAGGTTTCATTGAGCCAACCATACTGATCAGGCACACCATCACCATTGGAATCCTTGGTGAGCTTCTGAGCAGCCTTGATCAGATCATCCCATGTCCACTTTTCATTGGGATAAGCCACCCCTTCTTTGTCAAACATATCCATGTTGTAGTAAATCGCAAAGGTTGTCCAGTCCTTGGGAATACCATAGAGTTCTCCACCAAAGCGGAACGCATCCACAAGAGAAGGATAAAAATCTTCAAACTGGAAGTCGGGGTCGTTCACAAACTCATCAAGAGGATAGAGAAGCCCTTTGCTGGCATAATCATAAAAACTCTCCACATGGAGATAATGCACATCAGGTGGCGTTCCACCAGCATACATGGTCTGGAGCTTGTCTCCAAAAGAGAGAGAGTCGGTATGGATCACCTTGAGCCCAATATTGGGGTGCTTCTTCTGGAACTCCTGAAGCACCTTGTACACAGCAAGCTTCTCTTCAGGGGTGCCCCACATAGCAAAAGTAAGCACGACATCACCGGTTTCCTTGAGCTTGAGACTGGTATCTCCCTCGCCCTTCTTCCCACAACTGGAGAAGAAAAGCCCCATGACAGCAAGACCCAGTACAGCCCATTTCCACTGTTTCATTGGAACCTCCTTTTTGTATAATCATTCAAAATCACTTCACAACTTCCCATCTTCTCTATATTTTACCGTAAAAATTTTTTTTGTCAATAGTCTGCAGACAAAAATCCACACACCCCTCTTATTCTCTTTCAGCCCACTACCCCATCGCCTATGGCACTCTTTTAGAGAAGTCTTTTTATGACTTCTTTTTCCCTTGTTCTTGCTTTCTTTTTTTGCGTTCCTGCATCCACTGGTAGAGACGTTCCGCCTGCAAAAGGAAGGTTTCAAATCGGGCCTCAATAATCTGCGAGAAGGGATTTCCATCAAGCTCAATACTGAGAAAAGGAAGCTTGTCCATATATTCAGCCAGGTCTTCATAATCCTCTTTATTGCCGGCCCGCCATTCTGCTTCTCGTTTCCCTTCTACCGACATTTCTCTCGTAGCCACAGCCTCCGTCATACGGGAATTCATACAGCCAAACGGCCCCACGTTGATAACCCCACAATACTTATCCACCAGTTTGGCCAGGGCGGCTCCCGAAGAAAGTCCAGGTTCTCCTGTGAGTTCCCAGCGGAAGAAATGCTGCGAACGCTTCATATACTCCCGGATATTTATGAGTTCATACTCATAGAGCCCTGTTTTCGCTAAAATCCTTTTGATCCGCCGTTCATGATAATCCTGTACATAATCACTAATGGCCGCTTCTATCCGTCCCACAAGATTGGTCTTGAGTTCAAACATATTGATATCCCGGAGAAAGTCCGTATATCTCACCCATTCGGTTACCGGCGCATCAAGCATCACAAACCCATGTTCGGCAAGCTTCTCAGGAATTCCCATCAGGGAGAAATGATCCCGGCGAACAAAAATCTCCCCCACCACCCCAATATACTTCGCGTCGGTAATAGGACGAACCAGCTTTATCTCTGAGAGCCTTTTTGCACTCTCTTTGAGTTGCCCATAGAAAGAACGCTTCCTTGAACCATCAATAACCGCTATCAGCTTCTCAAACTCTTCCTGATAGATTTTGAGGGCCGATTCTCTGTCAACAGCCATCGCCTTGATAGCCGCCTTGATATCATCCATGACATCCATGAGATACACCGCTCTCGCAATATGCAAACGGAAGGGAATACCAAGGCCGGCATAGCCATTATCATTACTGAGACCCAGCACAGCCACGTTGCGAAGCTGAAGCTTGTCAATCATTCTCTCAAGAAGGGTCTTGTATTGCCCCACACGACAGCATCCTCCAGCCTCTACAATAAAGACCACCAGCCTTTCTTCAGGATTTTCCCGATACTTAATATATTTAAGCACCTCTCCAAGGATGTTGATGATGGGGAGACATTCCTTGCTGGTGGTCACCGACCGACCCAAGTTCAGGGCTTCTCTATCACACACAGGAAGCGGTTCAGCATTCCATCCCACCCGCCGCAGGGCAGCCGCCGCTCCGGCAGCAAAACTCTCCCCCATAGAAGGAACCACTGCCTTGATAGAAGGATGCCTATAAGGAAGCACCTCTCCCGACGAATCCACATACTCCACATGTCCCCATTCATTGATGCGGGTTTCAGCACGACGGAAAACAGGCTCAGCATCAATGATTTTATCCCGGAGTTTCATATAGTTTCTCACCACATCAAGAAAAGCCTCAACACGAGTATTTACGCCGGCATCAGCGGTATGCGTATCCACCTCAAGGGTAAGGGACGGTTTGGTTCCCATCAGATCACGGAAATGAGTCACCATCATCGAATCAATAGCGCAAAGAAAATTGGTAAAATACACCCCAAAAAGTTGTGGATGATTTTTCACAATCCTTGCGGCACGGATGATTCGCTGGCCCATTTCCCAGTAGGTATTGCGATAGTTTTCTTCTTTCTCATACTCAAGAAAATCATACGGCAGAATATAAATACCACGAGAAGCAAATTTGAAAGGAATTCCCTTGTTTGCCTCTTCAGCAAAGGCATTATAGGGATGGCCAAAAAGAACAATGGCTATTTTAGTAGGATCCTTCTCCAGTTCCTTGAGCACTTTTCTTCCTTCTTCTTTCATCGCCTGGAAAAAGGCTTTCTGCTTTTCGTAGGCTACGCGATGAGCACGTTTGCCATCAGCCGCCGAAAATCCCATCTCCTGCGCCAGTTTAACAAACTGTTCCTCTTCTGTATGGAACCCACGCATGAAGTTCAACACAGGAGTAAGTATCTTGGGAGGATTAGGATGATCCTTCAAAAATGTCGCCTGCTGATAATAAGGTTCTCCCTGCACAAACATACAGACCGTCTGGTATTCCTTGCGATATTCTGGTTGTTCTGTCACATGCATTTCCATAATCTGGGGAGAAAAGATATAGTCAGGCTTTTTCTCAAGCAAATCCTCAAACATCCCGAGAGCAATCTGACCCGAAAGACAAAAACTTGTCATTCCTTTATCAATACCACTCTGCCTCACCTCCTCTGGCAATATCACCTTGCATCCAAGTTCAGTGAAAAAGTTATAATAGAAGGGATACAGGGTATGGGTATGGAAGGATTTATTGATACCAACAACAGGCGCATTCTCCGGAAGGTTTTTGGGTTCACAAAAGGTTTTGAAAAGAAGCTCACGACGTTTCAATACATAATCATAGGACTTCGTATCCACCTGAATATGATGAATCTGGTTATAGTATTTATTACATGCTCCACCAAAGGGAAACATCTTGCCCTTCACCTTGATCATAGCAATCTCACATTTGCGGTCACAATTCTCCGGTTTCCCCTGACAGATAAAACTTTTCCCATACTCTATCTCACGAGAAGCAAGATCATTAAGGTCATACGAAGAAGGCTTCAAAAAGCCCATAGAGAGCATTTCTTTGATCTCGAGGGCTACCCCATACGCCCCCATAAGTCCTGGTTCAGGGGGAACAATAATCTTCTTCCCAGTAAGGCTTGCCATCGCAAGGGGTACCGCCCGGTTATAACACACCCCTCCCTGCATAAAGATTTTGTTCCCAACCTGACGAGCCCCTTTTACACGGTTCACATAATTCATACAAATAGAATACACAAGACCCGCAATAATATCTTCTTTTTCAATACCCTCTTGAGTGGCTATCTTGATATCGGAAGAAATAAAAGCGGCACACTGATCGGAAAAGTTCGGAGGACGTTTTGATTTGAGAGCAATATCCGCAATCTCCTCGGTTTTTACCCCCATGGATTCATACGCCGATTCCTCAAGAAAACTCCCCGTTCCTGCCGAACAGGCCTCATTCATCGCATAGTCAGAAGCCACTCCATTGACAAGATAGGTATATTTCGCATCCTGACCCCCAATCTCAAAGATGGTATCCACCTCAGGGTCAAAATGAGCTGCTGCTCGAGCATGCGCAATAATCTCGTTGATAATGCCATCGGTCTCTGCATGAAGACCTGCAATATGACGCCCGCTTCCGGTAACCCCAAGCCCAATAATCTTCACTCTTTTCCCACCAAGCTGCTGAGAAAGACCTCGATAACAATTTCTGGAGGCTTCAATAGGGTTTCCATTAGTTCTGAGATAAACAGAGGCTAAAATTTTATCATCTTTTGTTCGGAGAAGCACCGCTTTGGTGGTAGTGGAACCCACATCAAGCCCCAAAATACACTCATCCCCCTCCTCGGCTACCCCACGTTCCATGGTTTTGAATTCCACCATGTCCTGATAATCAGAAAGGGGACTCAAAAAGGTAAACGAGGAATGATGTTCCTTGAAAATGTGGTCTGTCCCCTCCTGAAAGGTAGCCTGGTTTTCCCATGCCCACAGCGCAGCCCCATAAGCCTCAAAATACGGGGCTTCTTCAGGAACATAAATCTCCTCATATCCCTCCCGAAGCACCTCAATCATCACTGCATTCTGCGCCGTTCCCCCTACAATAATAGCCCTTTTGGCGTTAATTTTCACTAAAAGTTCCTCAATCTTCTTGGCCATCATACGGGAAAGCCCCGCCGCCACATCAGGAATAGGAACCCCTATATTGAGCGCATGCGTACAGTCGGACTTCGCAAACACTGAACAACGGCTGGAGAGATTATGGGGGTGTTTTGACTCACGAGCATAGCGAATGGCCTCTTCGACAGAGAGATTCATACGACGAATCTGCTGAAGAAAAAACTCTCCTGTTCCGGAAGCACATTTGTTTCCAGAGCTAATGCTGGAAATACGCCCCTTCTGGTCAAGACCATAGACCATAAAGGTTTCCCCACCCGCTGAAACAATGGCATCATAGTGCCTGTTTCCATGCTTTTTCACAAGATACCTATACGCTATTTCAGTGGCCTCAGGTTCCGTGATGGATGGAAGCGTTGTGATACGCCGGAATTTACGCCCCGTCAGAGCCACATAGGCGTTATCAAGGGGAAAACGGGTGAGAATCTCTTTGAGTTTAGATTTAGGATCTCCTTCGTGAGCAAGCCTTTCAAAACGAACAACCTTTGGGTCATGAGAGACATCGAGCTCTACCACACTGATGGTAGAAGCCCCAAGACAAATACCAATCGAACGAGACTTTTTCATAGACAGGTTCTCCTTGTGTGGATAAAAGATTCATCTGTTAAGTATAACGGCAAGGCCAAAAAAATGCAATTTTTGTCTTTTTTCGCCATTCACGAAAAAGCAGCCTTTTTACCTACTCACACAAGAAATCTCTTCATACAAAGACCAAATAGGGGGATGCTTTACCCTTTCCTGAGCACTTTTTGCACTTGCTTGTTTCTTTACCCCATCACAAAAAACCAAGTTTTTGCAGGGTCTCATCAATATCCTCATGGATAACCACATCCGCTTCATCGTCAAGGGGAGTGGCTTCTTTATTCAGAATAACAAAATGGGCATTCTCATCCCTATAGCCCGGAAGCCCGGCCACGGGATACACCACAAGAGAACTTCCAAGCACCATTAAGAGATCTGCCGTCTGAACAAATTGCATGGCTTTTTCCAGCCCCATGACATACTCCCCAAAGAAAACTACATGGGGCTTCAAAATCCCACCACATCCCTGACAAAGAGGTGTTTCCCCCTTTTTGACCTTCTCATCAATCCATCCTTCCGTCCCATACGAAGCCCTGCACGAAAGACAATCCCATTGCCGAAGATGCCCATGAATCTCAATCACATTGGCCGAACCAGCCTTGTGATGAAGACCATCTATATTCTGGGTGATGATCATTTTGAGTCGGCCCAATTCCTCCAACCGTTTCAAAAAGCGATGAGCATAGGTTGGTTGGGCTGAAGTGATTTGCTCATAGAGAGGACCAAAGGTTTTATAAAACTCATCCGGGTGATCTCGAAAATAGTCGATATGAAAAAGGGTTTCATTGACCCCTCCCTGTCGGTAAATCCCCGAAGAGGACCGAAAATCGGGAATCCCTGCCTTGGTCGATATCCCCGCCCCGGTAATCACCACAAGAGACCGACTCTTTTGCAAAAAATCCATGAGCCTATCTACCTGTTTACTCATATTCTCCCTCCTTTTTCACCTAAATCTCAAGGGCAAATCTTCCTACAAAATCTTCCATGGTTCCGGCTATATACATCACCTCTCCTATCTCATGAAACCGCACTCCCTGAGCCATGGCCAAAGAAAAAAGATTCACCAAAGATTCGGCACATGGCCCGTATACCACAGCCCCAAGGATATGTTGTTTCACCTTGTGAAGCAAAACCGACACAATAACCTTTCTTTGTTTCTCCTGCCCCTCTAAAAAAGGCCACTCTCTTTCCACAAGCTGGATCTCATACGGTTGAAACCTCATCTTCGCTTCCTCCACCGTCATTCCGACCCTCGCCAAAGGATAATCAAGAAAGAGCACCTCCGGCACAAGACGATAGTCAATCCTGTCCTTGTGGAGTTGCACAGAAGAGACCAGAGGAGGAACCATATCCAAAAAGACATTCTCTGCCACCAAAATCCCCTCTCGTTTGGCGACCTGAGCCTCACACCCGGGGTGAATTATATCCCCAATGGCAAAGACTCCTTTTACCTTTGCCTCATACCTCTCATTTACCTGAACCTTCCCCGTAGTCACATCTTTTTCGAGAGAAAAAGGAAGTGTACTTCTTCTCCTTGAGAGAAAACACACCTTTTCTCCAGAGAGGGTGATTTCGTTTCCCCAACTGTCCTGAAGAGAGGCTTTCCAGAGGCTTCCGTCCCTCTCTATTTTTGAGAGGGTACACCCTTCGATAATCTTGACCCCTGCCCTTCTCAGAAGATGCTCCCCCACCTGACGAAAGCGTTCCCCCTTTCCCTGGAGAATCACCCCCGTTGATGTTACTAAACTCACTTCACTCCCTAACGAAGCAAAAAGATACGCCACCTCACAGGCCTCCCTCCCCTCCCCAAAAACAAGAAGAGAAGAAGGAAGATTTTCCCATTCTGTCCACATCTCAAAGGAATCACCAGCGGTATCCGGTACCTCCCATTGACTCCCCGTCGCTACTATCACCCTCTCTGTCTCATAGGACACCCCATCAACAGAAAAAAGAAAGGGAGAAGTAAAGACCGCTCTCCCGTACACGATTTCCACTCCAAGCCGAAGAAGCTCTTCCTTGATCGACTGTCTCCAGAAGTTCCAGAAGTTAACAAGCCTCTGTCTCAATTCACGATAACGCTCTAAAGGATTTTTCTCCCTGAGAAGACGATTCTCCTCCATCAGAAACCGAAGCGCCAACACCCCCTGCCTCAAAGCCTTTCCACCCAATGCCTCCTCAGAGGGCACAACCAGAAGGGGAGATTGATGGAGCTCCGCAAGTTTTCGTGCGGCTTCTATCCCCGCTATTCCTCCTCCGACAACGACCACAGAGCGGTGTCTTGGCTCCATCCTTCGGTCCTCTTTTCCAGAAAAAGATTAACTTTTCCCATTCAGATTGGCATACACCTGAAGATTCTGGATAAACTCTTCATTGGTGGTAGCCTTTCGAAGGGCGGCTGACAATTTCTCGATCACATCCTCATTGGACATACCAGCAAAGGCCCGACGAAGCATATGAACCCTTTCAAGGGTGACAGGATCAAGAAGCAGCTCTTCTCGACGGGTACCGGAGAGCTTGAGATCAATCGCCGGGAAGATACGCATATTGGCAAGGTTTCTATCAAGATGGATTTCCATATTACCCGTTCCCTTGAACTCCTCATAAATCACCTCATCCATCTTGCTCCCTGTATCAATGAGCGCCGTCGCTAAAATGGTGAGGCTTCCCCCTTCTTCGATATTTCTCGCCGCTCCAAAAAACTTTTTGGGCTTATAAAGGGTATTGGCATCAATACCACCGGAGAGGATTTTTCCGCTGGCTGGCTCCACCTGGTTATAAGCACGGGCAAGACGGGTGATAGAATCAAGAAGAATCACCACATCATGGCCTGATTCCACAAGTCTTTTCGCCTTTTCCAAGACCATATTGGCCACCTGAATATGCTTCTGTGGTGGTTCATCAAAGGTGGAACTAATCACCTCCGCCTTGACTGAACGCTGCATCTCTGTCACTTCCTCAGGACGCTCATCCACTAAGAAAATAATAAGCGTCACCTCAGGATGATTCTGGGTAATACTATTGGCTATTTTCTGAAGCAGTGAAGTCTTCCCCGCCTTTGGTGGAGAAACGATGAGCCCTCTCTGCCCCTTTCCAATAGGGGTGAAAAGATCCATGATTCGCATCGCTATCTCATTTGGGGTGGTCTCAAGTCTCAAACGCTCGTTGGGAAACAAAGGCGTAAGGTTATCAAAAAGAGGCCGCCGCTTTGCTTCCTCAGGGGAAAGATCATTGACCTTTTCAATCCGCATGAGGGCAAAAAACTTCTCTTCTTCTGGCTTCTTGGGGGGACGAATATGCCCCTCGATGGTATCACCATTCCTTAGACGAAAGTTATGAAGCTGATGCCCCGAAACATAGATATCATCAGAACTGGCATAATACGAATACCGGGGAGAACGGAGAAAACCAAAGGTATTGTCCCGCTCTTTCTCAATAATCTGAAGGGTTCCTCCCCCATAAATAATGCCGTTTTTATCCGCATGCTTACGGAGAATCTGGTAGATCAGTTCCTGCGTATGCATGTCTTCGTAGTTTTCAATCTCCATATACTCCGCAACTTTCACCAGTTCTGTAATAGAAAGCTGTTTGAGTTTATTGAGAAAAATAATAGACCTATCTTCCGTAAAAATTTGTTTCAGCACATCCTCAAGATTATTTGAAGGAACATACTTGGCAAAGAGAAGATGTTTATAGCTTGGCTTCTGAGTCTCAGGAAGACCCTGCATACCCTCCTGACCGCCATTCTCAAGAGAAGCCGCCTGAGATTCAGGGGGTGTCTCCTGGGAAGCCTCCGCCGGTGATTGGGAAACATTCTCTTCAGCATTCACCTTCAACACAATCTTTTTTCTTGGCATACTCGCTCCTTCTGTTTTGTCTCTTATTCTCCGAAAAGATATATCTTCTTTGAAGATTCTCTTGAAAACTCTTCTTTACTCCTCAGAAACAAAAGTCTTTTCTCCACCGTTGACACATGTTGTGTTCTGAGAAGCAAGTAGAAATGGTGGTATCTTTCCCCTATTGAAAACTGATTTTCTCCCTCTCCCTGTCCGGGATTCTATCATGATGGCTTTTTGTTCCCATTGAAGGTAGGACAAGTAGACGTTTTTTCTTGTTCTCTTTTATCTTAGAGATAACAGAAAAAAAAGTCAATTTTTTTCCTATCAAAATACAAAATTTTTCTCTTCTTTCTTCTCACAGGGTATCGATCATGCCATTTTTCAATTCTTCTAATATCCGTTGAAGTGAGGTACGTTTCACAAGGGTCTCATCAAGACGGGCCATTCTCCCTCGAATGCCCTTATTGAGGACAACTTTGATATTGTATTCGGCTTCGGGATAGAGAAGCCCTACCTTATTTGCCATATTCTTGGCCTCATAAAAATAGAGAAGGGCTTTGGCTTCATATTCCTGAGCCATTTTTGGATTTTGTTTGGCTGCGGTAAAATACACCACGCCTAAGTTATTGTAGGCGCGGGCAAGCTGCGTAAATACCTCCCTGTGCCTGATGGAATCTGGATTGATATACTTGATCCGTCGGGCAATATCCTTGAAATAATCAATCGCCTTGAGGTAATTCACTTCGGCCAAGTCCCCTATCCCCATCTTCTGATAGACATTCCCGATAGCGTACGAATAATAGGGATTCAGGGGATCTGTGGTATAAATCTCTGAAAGAACCTTGAGAGCCTCCTCATAGTTTCCATATTTGTAATAGAGCCACGAAAGATTATAAAAAAGCTTTGGATCAGGCGACAATTTATCGACCTGTCCCATCTGATAGAGCTGATAGGCCACCTGATAATACCCAAGCGCACGAAACAGAGCCGCTTCCTCATCCTTGAACGCCAAGTCATTGTAAAAATAGAGATGGCCTAAATTGACATACGGCTTGTAATACGCAGGGGCTATCCGCTGTGCCGCCTCAAACAGAGCAATCGCCATCCGCTTGGCCTGGGGACTCTCATCCGTGGTGTAGTAGATCTCTCCCATGAGGTTATAGGCTTTGGCATTTGACGGATTAAGCCCCACCGCATTGGAAAGCGCCCACAGAGCACGCACAAAGTCCATATTGATCGTCTGGAGTCGTCCATACTGGTAGAGGGTCTCATCGTACACAGGCTTCTGGTTCGAAAACTTTGCCATGGATTCATCAAGCACATACGCCCCATCACTCTCACGGATCTTGATCTTGATGAGAGGAATAAGTTTCTCAAGGACCTTTCTTGCATCAGAAAGACGCCTCTTGTCAATATAATAGCTCGCTAACCGGGTGAGGATTGGAAAATTGATGGCTCGTTTGTTGAGTTTTTCAATAATTTTGTATCGACCATCGATGAGAGTTTCATTGGTCACCCTCACGGCTATGTCAAGAAGACGAAAGTGGGCTGCCACATCCTTGCTTTTTTTCATGAGATAGGTTTCATAGAGGTCATTTGCCTTTTTGAATCTCTCAAAACGATCAACGGTATCTGTCGTGCGCTCTGCCCATTCGACATAGGTTTGTCCTAAAGCGTCCACAATAGCAAAATCCCGTGGAGTTCGTTTGTAGAGACGGGTATAAAGGGCTACCGCTTCCTCATAACGAGGGGGATAGAGTTGCTTGTTAAATTCAGCATAGTTCATAATCGTAGTTCTTTCCAATGGTTTTCTCTGAAGTACCGCCTCGTATTTTTCTCTTGCCAAGTCCCATTGCCCCACTTCTGTATATTTTTTGGCAAAGATATTGTGCCACTTGACACTAAAGCCTCCGATTTCCTTTCCTCGTTGAAATTTTTTCTCGGCATAAACATAGTCTTTCTTGTCAATGGCGGCAAGACCCTTCTCATACTCTCGACCAGCAAGCCATGGTTGAATAACCCCGACCCACATCAGGGCCGAAAGGGCCACAGAAACCAAAAGAAGAATAAGACTGAGCCCACCAACTTTCCCAAGTTGCTTATTGAGTTGTTCTGCCTTGATAGCCTCTTCGGTATAAATCACCTGGCGGGTAGGTTTAGCAAAAGAAGGTGGGGTTCTCGGTTCTACACGAACATTTTGAAGATACCTTCTATCAAAGGCCTCGAGGGAAGCATCATCCTCATTGAGAAGAAGCTTGAGAATAAGTTCTTTGAGTAAATCCTCGGCAAGGCTAGCTTTGACAATCGCTTCACGGATACGTTGCCTCACCTCTGGTTTTCGAATACGATTGATTCTCTCTCTGATTTTGATGGCTTTTTCCGGATCAAGGAGAAGCTCTTGAGAGGTAGCCTCTGCCATCCCCCTCTTCTCGGCGCCTCCTGAAACCGCCGGTTCCTCCGCCTCAAAATCAAAGGAGGGGGCTTTCCAGGTTTCAACTTGAGAAGAAGGCTCTTCCCCAAAAGCAGAGAAGCCACCACCAGCAGAAGGTTCCACTTCTGGAACCTCTATCTCACCCCACTCTTCACCACCTTCAAAGGAGGGTGCCGCTTTTTCACTCTCCCACCCCATTTCAAGAGGAGGAGTCTCTGGTTCTCCAAATCCCTCAAGTCCTATCTCTGGGGTAGACAGTTCCACTGGCGTCTCGTCGAAGGAAGGAAAAGCATACGGTTCCACTTTCCCTGTTTCCATCTCCGGGGTTTCCATCTCCCCAAAGCCTTCTAACGAAGGCATCTCCGCTTCTTCGGTAGGTGTTTCCAGGCTAAAAGATGTCTCCGGGGCAAAAGCCTCTTCCAGTGAAGGCCCAGTTTCCCCTCCCATCTCAGGGGCAAAGGGCATAGATGGTTCTGCAGCCGCTTTCTCCGGCTCTGAGATACCTAATGAAGAGAACAAATCCTCCAACCCACCTGCGGCAGAAGGAGAAACTTCAGGTTCTACTTTCATTTGGCCCAAAAGATCAGCAAGTCCACTATCAATTTCCCCTTCGGGAACAGAGAGTTTTATCTCTTCAGGGGTAACTACTTGTTTTTCCTCTTCAACCATTTCCTCGCCAAATGGGGAGATGCTTTCTTCTGGGGCTTCCTCCTCCATGGTACTCACAATGTCTCGAAGAGAACTAAACCTCGTCTCAAGTTCATCAAGAGATGGCGGAGGCCCATCAAGAGCCGCCAGTTCTTTCAAAAGTTCTTCAGAAAGAGAAACCGAAGCCCCCATTCCTAAGGAAGCTCCTCCAGCCGTCCCCACTTCTTCGCCTGTAGGTGGCTGTACAAAAGAAGCCCCTCCCTCTGCCTGAAGGAGCCGCTCAACGTTAGCCATGGCATCAGGATGCACATCAGAAAGACGTGTGGGAATATCATCCATTGTCTCTAGACCAGCTTCTATCTGCTGTGGAGAAAAACTCTCTTCCTTGCCCAAAAACTTCTCGATACTGTCAAATCTACCCATGGCTTCTTCTCACCTATCCCTCAAGGTACACCTTTTTTGTATATATCGGCATTTTATCAAGTTTGCCTTACTCTTTCTCTCAAAAAGCTTTTGTCTCTCATCCAGGGTAAAAAGGATCTCTGCCCAAAACACACCCATACACCTCAAAAGCCCCGGCCTCTCTCAAAACCCTCGCCACCTCTTCCATGGTACTACCCGTCGTAAAGACATCGTCCAGTACCAGAACCCTCATGTTCTCAATCTCTTGGGGCTTAGAAACCCAAAACTGTCCCCGTATCTCTCTCATTCTCTCTTCCCGTGAAAGGGTCTTTTGTTTTTTTCTCCTCCACTTGCTTTGAAGAATATCCCCTTGCAGATGAGAAAAAAATCTTCTCCAGAACACCTCCACGGGAGAAAAACCCCTTTTCCATACGGTTATCCAGTGAGATGGGACTACGGTTACCACATCCACCTCTGGCAACCGGGAAAACCACTCTGTTTTCTTCCTTTCGGCTAGAGACACAAGGTCTTCTAAAGCTCCTTTTCTCTCCTCAAACTTGAAAGCCTGATAGAGACGTTTCACGAGCCCCTCATAGGCAAAAAGGGCATAACTTCTTTCAAGAAACACCTCACCTGAGGCAAAGCGCGAGAAGCAATCATAACAGAGACCCTCTTTTGTGGCAAAGGGAAGCCTCTGATCACAATGCCTACAACGAAAAGGCGAGGTCTCTATCCCTTCTATCCTTTCAAGCTCTTCTCGACACACCATTTTCCCATCGTCTTCACCAAGCACACGACCACACGAAAGGCAAAAGGTGGTCCAGAGTCTCATCCTACTCTACCGTGACGGATTTGGCAAGGTTCCGTGGCTTGTCCACATCAAGCCCTCTCAAGCGGGCTATCTCATACGCTAACATCTGCAAAGGCACCACTGTCAAGAGGGGAGAAAACTCCTCAAAAGTCTGCGGAATATACAAGACATCGTCCACATACTTCAGTACATGCTCGTCCTTTTCGGATAAGATAGCTATCACCATCCCATGTCGGGCTTTTACCTCATGGATATTGCTCACCACCTTTTCATAGAGAGCATCCTTCGGGGCAATAAAGACTACCGGCATAAACTCATCAATCAAAGCAATAGGCCCATGCTTCATTTCTGCCGCAGGATATCCTTCCGCATGAATATACGAAATCTCCTTGAGTTTCAGAGCCCCTTCAAGGGCAACAGGATAATTAAACCCCCGCCCTAAATACAAAAAGTTTTTTGATTCACTATACTTTTTGGCCATATCCATAATAAGAGACTTCTGTTCAAGAATAGCCTTGATCTTCTCAGGAATAGTGGAGAGTTCTTTCAAAAGACGTTGTCCCTCGTAGAGACTCATATTCTTGAGACGCCCGAGGTAAATAGCAAAAAGAATGAGACTTGCCACCTGATTGGTAAAGGCCTTGGTCGAAGCCACCCCAATCTCTGGTCCAGCATGAAGATAAATCCCTCCATCACTTTCCCGGGCAATCGTGCTTCCTACGACATTCGTCATTCCCAAGACTTTCACCCCTTTACGTTTGGCTTCTCTGAGAGCCTCAAGGGTATCCGCTGTTTCCCCCGACTGACTGATCACCAGAACAAGATCGTTTTTCTTCAGAATAGGATTACGATAACGAAACTCAGAAGCATAATCCACCTCAACCGGAATTTCCCCAAAACGCTCAATCAAATACTTTCCGATAAGAGCTGCATGCCAACTTGTCCCACACGCGGTGATCACAATACGATGAACCTCCCGGAGTTCATCATCTGTCATATTGAGACCACCAAACTTTACCATACCTTCTTCGACATGAACACGACCACGAAGGGCATTGGATATCGCTTCCGGTTGTTCAAAGATCTCCTTCTCCATATAGGTCTCAAAACCACCCAGTTCAATAGCACTGAGATCCCACTCTACCCGTACAATTTCCTTGTCAATCCGTTGATAATCTAAGTCATAGGCCTTGTAGTTCTCGCTCTTGAGTACCACAAGCTCCTTGTCTTCTAAATAGATTACATTCCTGGTGTAGGGAAGAAGGGCATTCACATCAGAAGCCACAAACATCTCCCCTTCTCCTATCCCGATAACCAGAGGACTTCCATTTCTGGCGGCGACAATCTTGTAGGGTTCATCAGAACACACCACAGCAATCCCATAGGTCCCTTCGACTACCTTGAGAGCCTCCATGACGGCTGACTGAAGATTCCGATTGCCCTCCTTCTTGTAAAAGTCCTCAATGAGATGCACCAAAACCTCTGTATCCGTTTCTGAAACAAAGGTATATCCCTTTTTGAGAAGATACTGTTTCAAGGTCATATAATTTTCGATAATCCCATTATGCACAAGGGCAATTCTTCCTGAAGCACTGAGATGGGGATGGGCGTTTTCCTTGGTCACCCCACCATGCGTCGCCCAGCGAGTATGCCCAATCCCGATGGTAAAACACTGATTATGAAAACGACGAAAAACGGCATTGCGAAGGTTAGCTATTTTTCCTACCTGTTTTTCGATAGAGAGAGTTCCGTCCTTCTCCATCAACGCCACACCAGCTGAATCATATCCGCGATATTCCAGCCTGGCGAGTCCATCGAGAAGAACCTCTTTCGCATCCTTTGTCCCAATATATCCGACAATGCCACACATCGTGTGCCTCCTTATACATCCAATTTTACATCCAATTTTCGATAAAGCACCCCTACTATGGCTAAGGCTAGCGCATCTGCCACATCATCCGGTTTTGGGATCTCCGAAAGCCCGAGAATATACCCCACCGCCCGTTGCATCTGGGACTTGTTCGCCCGACCATGGCCGCACACCACTCGTTTCACACGAGAAGGAGACACCTCCAAAAGCCAAAGTCCCTTCTGAGCGGCTAAAAGCATCATCACCCCCCTCACCGCGCTCACCACCATAGCCGTCGTCACATTTTTAGAAAAAATAAGTTCTTCCATCACCAGTACATCCGGCATATACCTGTCCACCAAAACCCCTACGTCCTCATAAAGCACCTTGAGTCTCTCAGGGGTAGGCTGACCTTTCTCTGTCCTGACAAGACCATAGCCACAAACACGCTGCTCAGAACCCACTGTCTCTATTACCCCGTAACCCAACCGCTCAAGTCCAGGGTCAATCCCCATCACCCTCATGCCTTTTCTCCAAAAAAGAGAAAATCTACCACCTTTTCAACCACCCTTTCCTTCGGCAAACGGGGGATAGAGATCTCTTCCCCGGAAGCCTTATACACCACCACCTCATTCTCATCAGAACCCATAGGATGAAACTCCGAAGAGACGGTATTGAGAATAATAGCCTCTAAGCCTTTCCTTTTCATTTTTTCCTTTGCGTTACCCTCGTGTCCCTTCATTTCAAGGGCAAAACCAATGAGTCTCTTCTCAGGGTAATGCTCATGGATAGTAGCCACAATATCTGGATTGGAAACAAGATCAAGAGAAAGTTTTCCTTCTCTTTTGATTTTCTCAACTGCCATTTCTTTTGCCCGAAAATCAGCAGGAGCCGCTGCCATCACAAGCACATCATAATCTTTCATGACATCATCAATGACCCTGAGCATATCCGCCGTCGTTTGCACCCGTCTGGAAGGAATATACAACGGCAAGGGAATCTCAGTTCTCCCGGCCACCAACAAAACCTCTGCTCCTAAAGAGAAAAGTCGCTTGGCAAAGGCTATCCCCATCTTTCCAGAAGAAAAGTTTGAAATATAGCGCACCGGATCCAAAGGTTCGACGGTAGCCCCGGTACTCACCACTACACGAAGACCTTCGAGTGGTTTTCGGGGATCCCTGTCCACCACCCCGAGAATCACCTCCTCGTCGGCAAGACGCCCCCGCCCTGTATAACCACAGGCCAACTCCCCTACCTCTGGCTCATAGACCTCACAACCCACTTCTCGTAGTCTCTGGATATTCTGTTTCGTCAGGAGGTTTTCGTACATCTTTACATTCATGGCCGGAAAAATAACCTTGCGTTTCTCACAGGCAAGAAAGGTGGACGTCAAAAGGTTATCCGCCATCCCCCAGGCCAATTTGGCTATGGTATTGGCTGTAGCCGGAGCCACCACCATCACATCACACCAATCGGCTAATTCAATATGGGCCAAAGGCCGACGACTATCAAAGTCCTCAACCCATACCGGCCTTTTAGAGAGCGTCTGCAAGAGAAAAGGAGAGACAAGCTTCGCCGCCGCAGGAGTCATCACCACCTCAACCTCATGCCCCCTCTGGACAAGCCTACGAATCACCTGCGGAATCTTGTACGCCGCAATACCGCCTGTAATACCAAATAGTATCTTCATAAACCCTATTCAAACAGACGTGTTCGACTACGTTTCTTCCAGTGCAAAAGAATATATTGCTTGTTATTCTTCACAAGGATAGAATACAACTCCCCATCCGGGGCGACATAAAACCCAAAATTGGCATAGTAATCGCTCAGGATAGGAGCATACTGATAGGTATGCTGATCCTTGAACATATCGTAAAAATGAAAACGAACCACCCTGTACTTCTCATCATACCCATACAAAACAATGGTATCGTCCCACGTCACCCCAAGCACATCCTCAAGTCGGCTTTTTTCATCGAGAAGCTGGCGACTGACCGCATTCTTGAGAATACTGTACATCTCAAGAATATTGCGATACCCGACCAGTTGATTTCCCCTTTCAGGATGACTCTTGAAAAGATAGTTTCCTGTAAAAAAAAGAAGCCTCTCGTCATTTTTCAGGTTCGCAATACCATAGAGTTCACTCTGATAGGTCTCTCCATCAATCTCATGTTTTTTGGCAAGATACTGAGAGTCAAACTCAAAATTGAGTTCCCCCGACGATGAATAGCGACGAACCTTCCAGAAAAGTTCGCCATTTCTCTCTTCACGAAAATACACATAGAGATTGCCAAAGAGATCAAGGTCTATAAAATCCGGTGCCGGCATAGGGGAAGTATTGATCCCTCCTATCCCGATCGCAAAGAGAAATCGTCCATTGTACCCAAACTTATAAATGGCATACTGGTGCATATCATTGGTGCTTTCTGCCTCTTTCCATGTCGTGTTTGTCTCAGGAAGAGAAACAAGGGCATAGATATCTCCATACTTATTAACCACCACCTGAAAAACCGTATCAAACGCGTACCCCTCTCCCACATTGGAAATCTCCATCTGGGGAATAGGTCTTCCAAACTGTCCAGGGGCATACACCAGAATCATCCGACGATACTTATCCGCTATATAGACCTTTTTCCCAAGGATTTGAATACCCGTAGGGACATCTAAATAGTCCTTGATTTCCACATCATCAACAATCCCCTCATTGGTGAGAAGATCATAGTTAGAACCCACCTGACCCTGCCCATTGCCTATCTGAGCCACAAGAAAGACTTCTTTCCCCATCACCGCTGGTCTTCGTCCACAACCGGTGAGAAGAACAACCATTACCCCCCCAAGAAGAATTCCCCATCTAACGAACTTTCGCATAGTATTCCTCACTCAGACCACGAAGAATTTCCACTCCCCTTTCCAAAACCTCATCTTTCGTTGCAAAGGAAATACGAAAATGGGTATCACGTTCTGAGAACACATTGCCTGGAATAATAAGCACCTTTCTGGCAATAGCCATTTCGACAAATTCAGAAGCCTTCCCAGCCCTGAGCCCGGGGAACATATAGAAAGCCCCTCCCGGCTTCACAATATCAAAAAAGTCCTTGAGCCCCTTATAGATAATATCTCTTTTCCGCCGATAGGCCTCAAAATAAGGCGTCATATCCAGTTCAAGCGCTTTTACGGCCGCATACTGAAAGGGTGCCGGTGCACAGACAAAAGAGTATTGCTGAAGTTTTATCATGGTAGCTATGAGATCAGCCGGTCCTACCGCATAACCAAGTCTCCAACCAGTCATCGCGTAGGTTTTGGAAAAACCTCCCAACAAAAGAACCTTGTCATACAAACCTACAGGGCTGGAAAGCTTCCCATCATAGACAAAGCCGTCATAGATCTCATCTGAAATGAGAAGAATATCATGCCTCTTGGCTACCTCTACAATAGCCCTGATATCCTCTTCCGGATACACGTATCCCGTTGGATTGGCCGGAGAATTGAGAATAATGGCCTTCGTACGAGAGGTTATAGCTTTTTCTACTTCTCCAACAGGGAGCCGAAAATCCGGGTAGGTGGAAAGTATCACCGCCTTGCCATCAAGAAGATGGACAAGGTGTTTATACATCACAAAATACGGATCAAAAACGATAACCTCATCCCCCGGATCAAGAAGAGACAAAAGCGCAAGCATCAACCCTCCAGAAACCCCGGAGGTAATCATCACCTCTGATATCTCATACTGCTTCCCACGACTTCTTTTCACTTCTTCCAGAACAGCATGACGCAGTTCATCAATTCCCTGGGTCAGGGTATATCGGTTAAATCCCTTGCGAATAGCCTCAATAGCCGCCTCTTTCGCCTCTTCTGGAACATCAAAATCCGGTTGCCCGATACTGAAATTCACCGGATTCTCAATCTTTGCCGCCAGTTCAAAAACCTTGCGAATACCGGATGAATCAAGACGTTTAGAACGATTGGAAATCATGGCAACTTCTCCTTCACTATTTTTTTTATCTTTTCCGTCCAGTGAGACAGTATCTCATATCGCATATAGAAACTTCGCCTATTGACAATCCAGCGAGCAGTCGAATCAAAGATACGTTCCACGACATGAAGCCCATTCTCTCGAAGCGTTGCCCCTGTGGAGACAATGTCCACAATACAATCAGAAAGCCCTGTCACAGCCGCCAACTCCACGGAACCATAGAGCTTCAAAATCTCCGTCTGAAGAGAAAGTCCATCAAAAAAACGCCTGGCTATATTCGGATATTTGGTTGCCACCCGAAGAAAACCTCTCTCAAAGAGTTCTTCACGAGCAACAGTATTCACCGTAGCGACGGCCATGGTACACCCACCAAATCCTAAATCCACCAGTTCAAGCACATCGGTTCCCTGCTCCATGAGATCATCTTTGCCACAAATACCCACATCAGCGGTCCCCATTTCAACATAGGTAGGCACATCCCAGGCACGAACAAGGAGAACTCTCACCCCTTCTCCCACGTCAAAAATAAGCCGCCTCGAGTCCCGTTCGACAGGAATCTTCGTAATACCTGTCTCAAGGAGAATCTTTTCTGCATCCTCTCCCAAACGACCCTTGGGCAAGGCAATGGTTATCACGCTTTGCTCCTTTTGAGATACTCTTTTTATTATAGGAAAGAAGTTATTTTTTTTCAATAAAAAAAGACTTATTACGCATAGCTTGTCGTTCCACATACGAAACGAGACCCTTGCACGGGTGTTTTCTTCC
>FQKF010051082.1_pt1 | contig 20722 bp, 20 predicted proteins | sample 1504521 | NCBI WGS metagenome assembly FQKF01 (sample SAMEA4475357, study PRJEB15587) | soil metagenome | biome: Soil; feature: Field | place: India | collected 2015-03-11 | depth 0 m
GAGAGGGGCGTAGCCCCTGACCCAGATAGGATAAGAATACACCCGTACAAGGGTCTCGACATATATGGGGAGGTAGTGTATGGAAATTACCACGTTGCAGCATCTGGTGAATTATCTGTCCATTTTTGGACGCAAGGTTGTGTCCCGTATGAAAGAGGGAACAACGTATCGTCAATATACCTACTATGAGTTTGTTCAGAATATTCGTTCTGTGGCGGCGTATTTTCTTCGTTTGAAAAGATTAAAAAAGGGTGATATGGTGGCTATTTACTCCGAGAATCGACCGGAATGGATGATGGCCTATCTCGGAATCGTTTACAATGGCATCTGGGCTGTTCCCCTTGATGCTCGTTTGACAGACTTGGATGTGAAGAATCTCATCACCGATTGTGGGACAAAGTATCTTTTTACTACGGCTTCTCTTCTGGAAAATGTTCTTGCAGAGCCTGAGGTGGTGAAACAACTTTCGGAGATTATTCTTTTTGATCGGGTGGAGGTGCCGAAGGAACTTCAGAAAAAGGTTCGCTACTGGCAGGATATTCTTGAGGAGGGCTGGGCAAAGGAACACAAGGAACACCGTGAACTGGTGGTCAGTCCTGAGGACGTGGCTTCTCTCATTTATACCTCCGGAACAACAGGCAAACCCAAAGGGGTGATGCTTATGCACTCGAATTTTGCCGCTCAGATCAATGCCCTTTCCAAGGCGGTACCCCTGATGGATACGGATGTGCTTCTTTCAGTTTTGCCTTTGCATCATACCTATGAATTTTCGGTGGAACTTACCGTGCTTTACAAAGGGGCCAGTATTACCTATGCGGAGAGTCTCAAGCCAAACAAGATGTTTGACAATATCAGAGAGACAGGTGTCACGGTGATGATTGGGGTACCTTTGCTGTTTGAGAAGATTTATGATGGAATTATGCGGCAGGTGAGGAATCTTCCCTTTGGTGTCAAACATGTGCTTATAGGGCTTTATCATTTTACGGCGGGGCTCAATGCCCTTACCCGCAAGAAGGCCGGGAAGGTGATCTTTTCTTTTCTCCGCAAGAAAGCCCACCTTGATGGGATACGCTTTGCTATCTCCGGGGCAGCTCCCCTGAATCACAAGGTGGCCAAAGGCTTTGAGGTGCTTGGTATTACGCTTCTCAATGGCTATGGGCTAACGGAGACTTCTCCAGTGGTGTCGGTGAATCGTATTGATCGTATCAACAATCTCTCTGTGGGAGAACTCATTGAAGGCATTGAGGTCAAGATTGATAATCCCGATAGTGAAGGGAATGGGGAAATCTGTGTGCGAGGTCCCATTGTGATGAAGGGATACTACAAGAATCCCAGGGCCACCAAAGAAGTGATTGATAAGGATGGATGGCTCCATACAGGGGATATTGGCAAACTCGAAAACGGCTATCTCTTTGTTACCGGTCGAATCAAGAATATCATTGTGACACCAGGAGGAAAGAATGTTTACCCAGAAGAGATTGAGGAACTCATCAATGAAAGCGATTTTGTTTTAGAGAGTCTGGTGATTGGTATTCCCGAGAGTCAGCATTCCAAGGGTGAGAATATCTATGCCTATGTGGTGCCAAACTATGAGTTTTTTGACACCTATTGCAATCTCAATAATCTTGAACTTACCGAAGAATTAGTCGAAGAATGTATTGCTAAACACATGCGAGAGGTGAATGCGAAACTTCCCGACTACAAAAAGATTCGAGATTTTCGTATTCGCAGAGAGGAATTTGCCAAGACATCGACAAAAAAGATCAAACGTTTCTTGTATTCTGGTACAGACTTTTTGAATACATAAAGAGGGTGGAGGAGATATGTTTCGTGGTTCCATGGTTGCGCTTATTACACCTTTCCGAAATGGGGAGGTGGATTATGAGGCTTTGGAGAGTTTGATTGAGTGGCATATTGCCGAGGGAACGGATGCGCTTGTCCCCTGCGGGACAACAGGAGAATCGGCGACGCTGAGTCATGCTGAACACAAAGAGGTCGTTGCCTTTGTGGTAAAAAAGGTGAAAGGGCGGGTCCCTGTCATTGCTGGCACAGGCTCTAATTCTACTCGGGAAGCCATTGAGCTTGCTCAGGCGGCCAAAGAGGTTGGGGCTGATGCCCATCTTTCCATTACCCCTTATTATAACAAGCCTACCCAGGAAGGGCTTTATCAGCATTTCAAGGCTATTCATGATGCGGTGTCTTTGCCGATGATTCTCTACAATGTGCCTGGAAGAACAGCGGTTTCCCTTGCCCCTGAAACCATGGGGAGGCTTTCGGAACTTCCCCATGTCATTGGAGTGAAAGAGGCCACCGGAGATCTCAAGTATGCCGCAGAGATGATGGAAAAGGTGAAATCAGGGTTTCTTCTGATCTCGGGGGATGATTTTACCGCGTATGCTCTTTTGGCCATGGGGGGAGTTGGGGCTATTTCGGTAACGGCGAATATTCTTCCAAAGCAGAATCATCAGATGTTTGCTTCGTATTTTGCTGGAGATAGAGAGAAGGCTCAGAAGATCTTTTTTGATATGCTACCCTTCCATCGGATGATGTTTATCGAAACCAATCCTATTCCTGTGAAAGCCGCGGCTTATTATATGGGGAGAATCCCAACCCTTGAGTATCGTTTGCCACTATGTCCCCTTTCTTCGGCCAATGATGGGAAACTGAGGGAATTTCTCAAGGAGAGAGGGCTTTTGAAGGTCTTTTAAGGGTATGTGAGCCCTTCTAAGAGTTCTCTTTTTCTTCTGTGGGGAGAGGGGAATTGTCGGAGGAAGAAAATACCCACACCAAGGTCTCGTTTCAAATGAGTTTGCTATGAACGTTTGAGAGAGAGGTTTTCTTCAAAAATCGGCTTTGAATTTTGAAAAATTTCTGGGAAAATGGTATACTATAAGTGGAAAAAGAAGGGGGATCCCCTAAAAAAGGAGGAAAGGGATGAGACGGATAGTGTACGCTTTGGGGCTTTGGCTTGTGGTGCTTGTAGGGTGGGCACAGACAGAAAAGGTGAAGATCGCTATTCTTCGGATAGAAAACCGTTTGGAGCAGAGTGTAGATACGGATGCTCTCACAGAGTCTCTTCAGATAGAGGTAGTCAATAGGCGCTATTTTCTTGTGGTGGAGAGGAGTCAACTCAATAGAATATTAGAAGAGCAGAAACTCAGCCTTTCTGGTCTCACAGAAGAACAGGCAACCCAGATTGGAAGTCTTTTGGGTGCTCAGAAGATCTGGGTGGGTTCACTTGCCCGTTTTGGGGAAAAGTATATGATTACCATGAAGTCGATTGATACCAAAACTGGGGTGATTGATTTTGCCGATCAGGTGTATGCTTATGATACGGAAAGTCTTTTGGATGTGATTCCTGATCTAGCCGATCGTATGATCCGTAAAGCCAGAGGAGAAAATCTTTCCGCGTATGTGCCAAAGAAGAAACCACCACAAAAGAAACCCTCCCAGGAAGTAAAAGTAAGTCCCACTCGTTATTCTCAACCATCGCGTCCTTCGTATTATGACTACGAGAGGCCGGATGAGGCCTTTGATATAGGTTTTTATGGTTTGAGTGTTTCTACCAATACGGGGGCAGCTGAGGGGGGAGCTATTTCTTTTATGCTTAAGAGTCCAGGAGATAGGCATAGCGAATTTTATATGGATCTCAGGCTTTATGGGGCCAGTGTGGCTACGAACTGGAATGTGGGGGGGGTTAATTTTAATCTTGGGTTTATGTTCAATCTGATTGCCAATGGGTATGTGCTTTTGGGAGGGGGTATTGGTTTTGGTTTTGATATTCCTGTTTTCAAGCACGCGACCAAAGAGTATTCTATCTCCTGTTTTGAGTGGACAGTGCCCCTTTCTCTTCAGTTCGGGATTCATCTTGGACGCTCTTTCATGTTAGTGGCGGAGGCTTCGTTTATTCCAGGGTTTGGGCTTTTTATCTCTGAGAGTGATTATCCTGAACCTACTTACAATTATGTGACAGGTGAGTATGAAGGGGAACCAGGAAGTTATCAGAAAATTTCAGATGAGACTTATTATGTTCCCAATGAACTCGTTTCTTATCTTAAAGATGGGATGAGTTATTTTTATAGTGGTCTTCGCTTGAGTTTTCTCTTTTGAGGAGTAGAGAGCCTGTAGGATGAGTACTTCAAAGAGGCTTCTTTCTCTTCGCCACATTGGTACCAATAGCTTCTGGACCTTTCTTTCCAGGGTGACCGGTGTGGTGAAGCAGATGATTTTTACCTATCTTTTTGGTTCTTCTGGGGATACCTTCTGGGCTGCTTTTCGGTTAGTGAATGCCTTTCGTCGGTATATTGGAGAGGGCGGGGCACTAGGGAGTGCCTTTATCCCTGTGTTTAATCAGGTCAAAGAGAAAGAGGGAGAAGAAACGGCAAAGGCTTTTGCTCACAGGGTGATGACGGTTTTTGGCTTTTTTTCGGTAGGGCTTGCTGTGGTTTTGTCTCTTTTAGCTTTCTGGTATGGGCCATGGCTTGCCCCGGGGTTTTCTCAGGAAAGGATGCGAGAGTATATTCTTCTCATGATTGTCATGATGCCCTACATTCCCTTGGTGAACTGGTATGCTTTTCGAATGGGGATTCTCAATAGTTTTCATCTCTTTGGTTCTTCAGCCGCAGGACCGGTACTTTTCAATGTGGTATTTATTGGACTTCCCCTTTTTTTTGCAGGCAAGGTAGGGATTTATGTTTCAGCGATTTCCGTGGTGATTGGGGCTTTGGGGATGGTGGCCATGCAATATTTTGATATAAAGCGGGTAGGGTATGCTTTTCGACCTGTGTGGCAAAAACATCCTGCAGAAGCCAAGTTCTGGGGGCTTTTCTGGCCTACGGCGGGGAATATGATTGCGCTAACAGTGAAAAATTTTCTTGCTACGTGGTTTTTGTCTTTCTTTGTTGGGGGCTATGTGGCCTATATGAACGGGTTTACGGTGGTAAGCGCTCCGTTGGGTTTCATTGCTATCGCGGTGGGCACGGTGATGATGCCCCTTCTCTCCCGTTTTCGCGAGAGAGGAAGTAAGGAGGAGTTTTCTCAGGCGGTCGAGGAGGGGTTTCTTTTTCTTCTTTACTGGACCATACCGCTTATGGTGTATATGGTGATGCTTCCTGAGACAGTGAACAGGGTGCTTTTTTATGATATTTTTGTGGCCTTTTTGGGTCGAAGTGGGCGAATGACACCTGAGCTTTTAACGCTTTCTTGCGAGGTTCTCAGGATTTTTGCCCTGTCTCTTTTGCCTATGAGTGCGGCGGTGGTGTTTGAGAAGATTTTTTATGCTACGCATGACGCAAAAACCCCCCTTCGTTCGAGTCTTCTTACCCTTCTTCTCTGTGGAGGGTTGTACTTTCTTGCTTTTGTTCCGACCCTGGGGGTGAAAGGGGTGATTATTGCTGAGACGGTCTCAAGTTATGTGGTGATGATGTATTATTTTCTGCGTATGGAACGCAGCCTGGTGGAAGGAAAGGTATGGAGAAATGTTTTCTCGCGCGGGATGGTCTGGACCGGGATTTCTCTTGTCTTGGGATGGGTGGTTCGGGAGGCTTATATACGGCTTGAGGGAATAGTGGGAAAGGGGTGGATCTATATGCTTCTTGCTGGTGGCGTGTTTGTCATTTTTATGGGTTTGTATTATCTTTTTACTAAATTTTTTCGAGTGGGGTTTCATCGGTGAAGGGTGTTATTTTTGATATGGATGGTCTCATGGTGGATACGGAGATGTTTTATTTTCAGGTGGAACGGGAGATGGGGAGAAGGTATGGCAGGGTAGTGGAAGATTCCCTTCTCCATCGCATGATGGGGCAGAAGCCCATAGATTCCATGAGGATGTTTGTAGAAGAACTGGGTATTGATGAGGATCCGCTTGTTCTTTTAGCCGAAAGGGATGAGCGGATTCTTGAGGCAATGCGTCGGGAACTGAGGCCGATGCCGGGTCTCTATGAACTTCTTGAGGCTCTTCGACCGGTGGCAAAACTGGCGGTGGGAACAGGAAATACACGAAAGATGGTGCAGGAGGTTTTGCGTATTTTAGGTCTTGAGGGCTTTTTTGATTTTATACAGACGTCGGACAATGTGCAGGCTGGAAAACCAAGTCCAGAAATCTTTGAGAAGGCCTGTCAGGGGCTTGGGCTTGAGGGGTCGCAGGTTGCTGTTCTTGAGGATTCGGCCAATGGCATTCGGGCGGCGCATGCGGCGGGTTGTCTCCCCCTTGCTGTTCCCAATGAGTATACGAGAAATCAGGATTTTTCGCTTGCCCATAGGGTGTTTTCTGATCTCTCGGAGGCAAAAGATTTTGTCCTGAAGTGGGTTATCCAATGAAGGTGGTCACGCATATTGAGGATCTTCCCGTTCTTTCTCAGCCTGTGGTAACCATTGGGAATTTTGACGGTGTTCACATAGGACATCAGAAGTTATTGAAGTGGGTCTTAGGAAGAAAGGCTTCCCATGTGGTTATCAGTTTTGATAAACCAACCGGCTTCTGGTTGGGGCGCCCTGAGTACAGGGGAGAGATTCTTCCCCTTGAAACGAAATGGCGGATTTTTGATCGTTTGGGGTTTGAGTATGCGGTGCGGCTTTCGTTTCAGGAGATTCAATCCCTTTCAGCGGTGGAGTTTCTTTTGCAGATCCTTCACCGGATGAGAGAACCCCTTCTTGTGGTAGGGGAGGATTTTCAGTTTGGCAGGGACAGAACGGGGAATATTTCGCTTCTTCGAGAGTGGGAAAAGAAGTACGACTTTCGCTTGAGGGTGTTTCCCTTTGTGCGAAAGGGAAAAGAGGTGGTGAGTTCCACAGCGGTGCGGCATGCGGTGGCTGAAGGGAATATGGAGAAGGTTTTTCGGCTTTTGGGTCGGGCTTTTGTCTATCAGGGGGAGGTCATCGAAGGGGACAGGATAGGTCGAAAAATAGGCTTTCCTACAATAAATATTCGCCTTGGAACGCAGGTTCTCCCAGCAGAGGGGGTATATGCGACGTGGACGCTTACAGACGATGGGTGGCATCCGTCGATGAGTTATGTGGGTTATCGTCCTACGGTAGAGGGCAAGGATCTCAGGCTGGAAAGCCATGTGCTTTCAGGGGTTCCTCAGGTGGGGAAAATAGTCGCCTGTGCCTTTGTCAAAAAAATTCGTGAAGAAAAAACCTTCCATAATCTTGAAGAATTACAAAAAGCGCTTTATAATGATAGGGTGAAGGTTCTATGGACTTTGCGTCGATATAACCTGAAGAAAACAATGAATGGTTTGGAGGATAGACGATTATGGCTGTAACAGCAGAACAGAAGAAGCTTGCTATTCAGAAGTATGGCAAGAACGAGAAGGACACGGGAAACACCGAAGTGCAGATTGCCGTATTGACACTTGAGATTAATAATCTCAGTCAGCATCTGCAGAAATTTCCCAAGGATTATAAGTCACTTCGAGGTCTTCAGAGACTTCTTGGGAAAAGAAAGTCCCTTCTGAATTATCTCCATCGCGAGAATGCGGAGAGATATCACGCCTTGAAGAAGGAACTTGGGTTGTAAGGCTATCCGGCTTCTGTCGGAAGTTTAAAAAAGGAGAAGACTTCAATGAGTTTTTTTACAGTTAAAGGCAAAGTCGGGGATAAGGAGATTATTCTCGAAACAGGGAAGATGGCCAAACAGGCTGATGGGGCGGTTTTAGTCAAGAGTGGTGGCAATGCAGTCCTGGTAACAGCCTGTATGTCCAAAGAGGTCCCTGAGGGAATTGATTTTTTTCCTCTGACAGTACACTATCAGGAAAAGTTTTATGCAGCCGGAAAGATTCCGGGGGGCTATTTCAAGAGAGAGGGAAAACCAACAGAAAAGGAGATACTTGTTTCCCGTCTCATTGATAGGCCCATTCGTCCTCTTTTTCCAGAGAATTTTTACAATGAAGTGCAGGTGATAGCAAGTACCCTGTCGGCTGATCAGGTGTATTCAACCGATATTCTTGGTATTGTGGGGGCATCGGCAGCCCTTTCCATTTCGCCGATTCCCTTTCTTGAACCGATTGGGGCTGTTCGTATTGCCTACATGAAGGATGGGCGTTATCTGGTCAATCCTTCCATGAAAGAGGTAGAAGAGGCTCTCCTTGATATTGTGGTTGGTGGTACCAAAGAAGGCCTCACCATGGTAGAGGGAGGGGCCAATGAGGTGAGCAAAGAGGTGCTTCTGGAAGCCCTTCGGATAGCTCATGTTCATATCAAAGAAGAGATTGCCCTTATTGAAGAGTTGGTGAGGCTGGTTCAGCCCCAAAAGATTTCTCTTGAAGAGCCGACTTTTCTTCTCTCTGAGGATGTGAGGAGACAGATTCGAGAGACTGTGTGGAAGCCCATGAGAGAGGCCGCCTATACGATTGACAAAAAGGCTCGTGCCGAGGCAGTGGATAAACTCAAGAAGTCTATTCTTGAGCAGTTTGGGATAAACGAAGAGCATGAGGCTTATAAAGAGGCGAAAAACCTTCTTGACGAGATAGAGGTTGAGGTTATCAGGGAAACGATTCTCAAGGAAAGGATTCGTCCGGATGGAAGACGCCCTGACGAGATTCGGCCTATTACGATAGAAGTGGATCTCTTGGAGAATGTGCATGGGTCGGCGCTTTTTACACGAGGGCAAACGCAAAGTTTGGGTATTGTAACGCTTGGTTCTACCTCTGATGTGCAGTATATCGATACCATGGAAGAAGAAGAATCAAAGCGATTCATGCTTCATTATAATTTCCCTCCTTTTAGCACGGGCGAAGTGAAAAAATCGCTGGCTCCTTCACGCCGCGAGATTGGGCATGGGCATTTGGCTTATCGGGCTATTGAGCCTGTTTTGCCTTCTGAGGATGAATTTCCCTATACCATTCGTGTGGTGTCGGAGATCCTGGAGTCGAACGGTTCTTCTTCGATGGCAACAGTGTGTAGCTCAAGTTTGGCCCTGATGGCTACGGGTGTTCCCATCCGCAAGGCTGTAGCAGGGATTGCCATGGGGCTTGTATGGAATAAACAAACAGGCGAATACTGTATTCTCTCAGATATTCAGGGGCTTGAGGATCATTTTGGGGATATGGACTTCAAGGTAGCCGGGACGAAGGACGGTATTACGGCCTTCCAGATGGATGTGAAAACCATAGGCCTCACCCAGAGTATGATGGAAGAGGCTTTGAATCAGGCTTTGGCTGGTCAGGCCTACATCCTTTCCAAGATGAATGAGGTGATTGATGCCCCTAGACCGAAACTTTCCTCCAATGCACCCAAGATCAAGGTGATCTACATTCCTGAGTCAACGATTGGACAGGTGATTGGAACGGGAGGCAGGGTCATCAAACGTATCATGGAGGAAACGGAGACCACGATTTCCATTGATGATGATGGACGGGTGGCTATCTGTGGCAAGAAAGAAGAGGATATTGAGCGATGTCTCTATATTGTGAACCATATCGTCAATGGATTTGAACGCGGGGAAAAGGTCAAAGGAAAGGTGATCCGCATAGAGGATTATGGGGTATTTCTTGAACTGATCCCCGGTGAGAGTGCGCTTCTTCATCGTTCCAACATGAAAGAAAAGAAGCCAGTTCGTTCTGCGTATCAGTTGGGACAGATTGTGGATGCTGTTGTAACCGACATTGATGAGAAGCATAGAATTGTTCTCAAGGAACTTTGATGAAGTGGAAGGGATTGGGTATTGCGCTTCTTTTGTTCTTGGCTTCCTGTGGGATTGAGAGTTTTGAGCAGGAGATTTCTCTCAATCCTCCTCTTGGGCTTTCGGCAACGACCAATGGAGATGGGGATATTGTGCTTTCCTTCTGGGGGATGAATAATGAGCCTTATTTTGAAGGGTACAATATCTATATAGCCTCTTCGATGCAGGATGCCCTGGAAGACAAGGGAGAGAAGATTCCTGGTCCCTCAGAAAACCAGGCTACCATGCCAAATATTTCGGTGATGAGTTCGGCGACACTTTTCACTTATACCGTGACCAAAGATGCCAAGGGAGATCCGTTGGTAAGCGGGGTGACCTATTTCTTCTATGTGAAGGCTTATAGCGCCCAGTATAACGTTCAGAGTCCACGGAGTAATATTACCAATGCCACAAAACCATAGAGAGAGAACTATGAAAAGACTGATGATTATTCTTTTTCTTTTGATGATACCTTTTTTGGGCTTTGGTCAGGAGAAGGTGAGCGTGAACACGCTTCTTCAGAAGATCCAGAACTATACCTCAACGGTGCGAACCTTTACAGCGAATTTTGTCTATGTGGTGAATAAGAAGACCTATCAGGGGGTTTTGTATTACAAGGCTCCCAATAAGTTTGCTATGGAGTACTCTTCCGGAAATCGTATGCTCTCAGATGGGAAGGTTCTCTGGATTGTGATTAAGGATCAGAATATCGCCATCCGGGAAAATCTCGAAAAAACCAAAACCGCTACGCCTATTACCGGCTGGAATATCCAGCGTCTGCAGAAGGAGTACATTCCATTTCTTCCCAAGGATTATGCGGTGATGTTCCGTGGAAAACAGGCCTATCGAATAGAATTCAAGCCGAAGTCCACCTTGTCAGCCTTTCGTTATATTGAGTTTGTGGTGAGTCCTGAGGGACAGATTCAGCGTATGGTGGCCAGAAACCAGTTAGGACGGGAAGTCCAGCTGGAACTTTCGTATACAGGATTCAATATGTCCCTGGGTGAGGATAGGTTTCTCTATGAACCGGATGAGAATACCTATATCTTTGATGATATTTTGATATCAACCCCGTCTGAATCATAAGAGAGGTGAAGAGATGAAAAAGGGAGTGTTTTCTTTCTTGATAGTTATGCTTGTGGGATGTGCGGTAACTACCGTGGAACACAGGTATAAGCAACGCTTTGATCATTTTTATCGCTTGCTCAATAAAGAAGAAAAGGCGGCTTTTTGTTCAGACGATTTTGCCACTTTTGGGAAACTCCTTGAAAATCGCATGGCCTCAGATCAAGAACTTAGTAATGCCATGGACAAGGTGATGTTTGATGAGGCTATTCATACCTTTCGTATGGATCAGGTAGGACTCTTTTTCAAAAAGTTTATTCTCACCGGTTTTCATCAGGATGATTATGCCTTTTTTGTGAGTGCGCTTCCTTCTCAAGTCCTGGTGAAGTTCGCATATGATGAGAAGGCTGTAGCCAGGGATATCCAGGCCCTCATACAAAAGGACAAAAGGCTTTCTTCGTGGTGGAAAAAGGTGACGACTGATGGAAGACTTGGGGATTTTTCTTTAGAACAGGTGCTTTCTTTTTACAGACGGTATATTTTTCCTGTGAAAACCCATGCAGAAGTCTATTTTGTGGCCAAGTTTCTTTCAGACAATAAACTGCTCAAGGCCTTTCTTGAGGGAAGTCCTGATTTTGAGAATCGTCTCAAGGAAATAAAAAAACAAATAGTGATCTCTCGTGAGATCAAGGCTATCAAAGAGAGGGCTCAGATTTCATCTCTGAGTGATGAGGAGTTTTTCCGTCTTTATCGTGAGGTTATCCTCAGGGAGATGGACAAGGGTGCTCTTGCAAAAACGTTAGCGATGTTTCCTCTGGAGTAGTCATGCGGACAAAACTTTCTGCTGAGAAGATGCTTCCTCGGGTCATAGAGGAAATCCAGAAACTCAAGGTGCGTGCTCTTCGTATTGTGGACGCCTCGGGATATTCTCTTCTGGCGGATATTTTTGTGATCGGGACAGTGGATTCTGTGATCCAGCTTGAGGCTGTGCGAAATCGTGTGATAGAAGAAATGGAAAAGCATGGCTGGTATCTCAAAAACCCCTTAGAACCCTGGGAGGGCGGGTGGCTTCTTCTTGATTTTGGGGATATGATCTTTCATATCATGCTTGAGGAACTTCGTTCGTTTTATGCTCTTGATCATCTCATAGAGGGACGTGAGATTACAGAGGAAGTTGTTCCTCTCCAGAATGAGGAAAAAAGAAACGTCTAAATTTCTTTCTCCATCAGCGTAGGGGTTGGTATTTTTTGTGGTTGCTGTTGGGAAAAAGGATTCTCTTGTTTTTCTTTTTAGTTAACGGAATAGCTTCAAAAAAACTTTCCCAAAGGTATTTACTTTTTCCCAAAAGTAGTGTACAATATAACCACATAAAAACAGGACAGGGAGATGGAACAAAGCGAACTTCAAAGGGTGAGTGAATTTGAACGCGTTTTGCCACGTAAGGACCCTCATCAGGCCGCCATCCGTTTTTTGGTGACCCATCAACATCTCTCGAAGCTCCATCCCTATCTTTTTCAACAGGTGGAGATGGTGGCTTCCCTCCCGGGGGTGAGGGATGCTGTGGTGGTTTTTCCTCATGCGGTACCCTCTCATGGGGTGCCCTCGGGGTGTGTCTTTGCGGTGGGGACGAACGATGGGGTGATGATTCCTTCGGCTATTCACTGGGACATCAATCTCGGCGTTCGTACTTTGACCACGAATCTTATTCTTCCTGATGTGGAGAAAAAGCTTCCCCTGATTCTCAAGGATATACAAAGACTTCTTCCTTCTGGTCAGAAGGCAACAGGCAGGGTAAATCTTTCCAAAAAGGATTTGCTTGAGGTATTCAGTCAGGGGGCAAGGTGGGTCCAGGAGAAAAAGTCCCCGGAGTTTGTGGATGAACTTGAGTATATTGAGGATTATGGGGATCTTCCTGTTTCCAATCTTTCCAGTGTGCCGGAGCATCTTCTTGAAGAGGAACATAGACAATTCGGAACAATCAGGCATTTTTTAGAGATTCAGATCGTGAGTGAGATTTTTGATGTGGAAAAGGCCCGTATTTACGGGCTTTTCAAGAATCAGATTCTGATCACCTATAGGGCGGGTTCAGGGAGTCTTGGTCGGGCGGTGTGGTGGTACTATTACAAACTTTTCCGTGAAAGGATGGAACGTTATCATCTTGCTCCTGTTCATCCTTCGCTTGTGTATCTTCCTGTGGAGACATCTGAAGCCCAGTTGTTTTATCAGGCCGTTCAGTGTGTTTCTAACTATGCGTTAGCCAATAGACAATTTATGGCCACCCAGGTTTATCATGTACTCAATACGCTTCTCAAGGATGTGGAAGCCAATACGATGTACGATAGTGCCACCAATACGGTTCGTTTAGAGACCCACTCCCTTGGATCACTTCCGGAGAAGGTTTACGTCTACCGGAAGGGAAGTGTTCGCACCCAGATCCAGAATGAGAGGGATCTCTCTCGTTCCTATCAGGTGGTGGGGAATCCAACCATCATGTGGGGTGGTATAGGACAGCCTTCCTATATTCTCTCGGGGAGAGATACGCTTTTGGAGAAGAGTTTTGGTTCTTTTGAGGTTCTTCAGCCTGCTATTCCGCCGCATTTTCTTCCGGCTGCAGAGTGGGCGAAGCTTCTCAAGGGACAGGAGATGGTTGTTCGTTCTCAGTCGGAAAATATGGATTGGCGTCTCTATGCGAAGAACTATGAGTCTCCAAGGTCTGCGGTGGATTTCTGGACAAGAAGTGGTTGGGGAAGTCGAATTGCTATGGTGAGACCGGTGGGTATTCTTTTACCATGAGAGAGATGAGGGTGTGCTATGCGATGTGAGTTTCCCGTGCCGGGAGACATTCATCCAGTGTTGGCGTTGGGGGTTCATGATTCCAATCTCAGGCTAATGGAGAGGCTCCTTGAGGTAAAGATTCGTCCGGTTGATGATAGGTTGGTCATTGAGGGCACAGAGGAGAATTGTACACGTGCCACACATGTGTTGAAGGAGGTTTTTCAGCTGGCACGTGGGAATACCCCTGTCTCTCATGGGGAGATCAAGTTTCTCATTGAGCAGGAGGGCAAGATTGCCCACTCGGCTTCCAAGCTTCTCACAGAGGGGCTTGTGATTACGAAGCGTGCTCGAAAGATTAAACCCCGTACCCCTCATCAGGCACAGTATATTGAGGCTATTCATCAGGATGATCTTGTTTTTGGGGTGGGACCAGCAGGAACAGGCAAAACCTATCTTGCTATGGCGGTAGGGCTTTTTTATCTTTTTGCTGGAAAGGTGAAAAGGCTTATTCTCACCCGTCCTGTGGTAGAGGCCGGGGAGAATTTGGGGTTTCTTCCGGGAACGTTTGAGGAAAAACTTCATCCCTATCTTCGACCTCTCTTTGATGCCCTTGAGGATATTCTTTCTGCTGAGGAGGCGGAGAGGCTTCTGCTCTCTCATCAGGTGGAGATCGCTCCCCTTGCCTATATGCGGGGAAGAACCCTTTCCCATGCCTTTGTGATTCTTGATGAGGCTCAGAATGCTACAAAGATGCAGATGAAGATGTTTCTCACTCGTTTAGGAGAGGGGACAAAAATGGTGGTGACGGGAGATGTGACGCAGATAGATCTTCCTTCGGCGCAGGATTCTGGTCTGGTTGAAGCCCTTCACCTGTTGACAAAAGTGCCGGGGATTAGTATTCTGTATTTTGATGAGGATGATATTGTGCGTCATCCTTTAGTAGCTCGTATTCTGTCTCGGTATGAGATGAGGAAATCATGAAGTTTGATGAACCGTTGTCTAAAAAGACGATGATAGGTCTCTTAGCAGGGGTATTCTTTATCAGTGCTCTCTTGTTGACCTTTACCTATTGGCCTTCTTCTTTTCGGGAGTATCAGATAGGCTTAGTTGCCCCGAAACAGGTTATTTCCTGGTACACCTTTGCCTATGAGAATCAACAGGCATCCTTGCAGGTGAAAAAAGAGATAGAAAAGAATACCCCTTTTTATTATCGGATGCTTTCGGGAAGCGAAGAGGAAAATAGGCGTCTTATCTTAGAATGGCTCTCCATGGCTACGAATAAGAGGGAAGTTTTTGAGGCTTTCCTTTTGCAGAGAAACTATTCCTACAGTGAACGGATACGGGAGTATATCCTTGAAAACCGGGCTCTTTTAGCAAGGTATGAAAACAGGTTTCTTTTTGCGCTGGATTTTTTGCAGGCGAATTATCTTCTGGTGCGAAGGATGTTACCTGAAAAAAGAGATATAGTCTATGTCCAGAAGGGCAAGGAGATTCAGATTTTGCCGTATGATCAGCTTTTGCTTGTACCTGTGGAAAAGTCTCAACTTCTTGCGATCCTGCGTCGTCTCTTTGGCCATAGAAATGAACTCTTTTATGAGGCTATTGCAGAGATTTTGGTGTCTCTTCTTCAGCCAACGGCGGATCTGGATGATGTAGCCCGGGAGAGGGTGATTTCTTCTCAGGTGGCCCAGCGGGTACCAAAAGAGGTGATCAAAAAGGGAGAGGTCATCGTTGGACGTGGGGCGGTGCTTTCGGCGGGAGATATAGAGAGGCTTCAGGCCTATAGAAAATACAAGGAGAATCTTTTTTTCACTCGTTTTCCTGTGGTGCTTCTCATGATGGGGGTGATTTTTGTTCTTTTTATCTACCGGTATCATCGCTATCAGGACATTCTCTGGAAAAAGTCGTCTTTCTTTTTGCTTTCGCTGATTTTTTATCTTCTCCATCATCTTTTTCTCTGGTATAGCCATGTGTCGTTTGGGGCTTTTTTTCTTCCGGTTTTTTTGCATATCCCCTTTGCGATTATCACCCTGACGCTTCCTATTCTCTTTCAACAGCAGCCGGTGGCTTTTGTTCTTCTGATCAATTATAGTTTGTATGCCATCTTTTATCCGCTGACGGATGTGGTGAGTTTTACCAATCTTTTGAGTTTGTCTCTTTTTGCCCTCTATACGGCTTCTCAGAAACGGAAGACCTTTCAGAAAAGGTATGATTTTTTTGTGATTGGTATGGAAATTTTTCTTCTTCAACTTTTGTTTTCGTTCTTTTATGAATGGTTTTATCAGATCAAGCTCACTCTTTCGGACTGGTTTGTGGTGGGGCTCTTTGCCTTGGGAAACAGTCTTATCTCGGCTTTGGTGGCGTTTGCCCTTTTGCCGCTTTTTGAGAATGTGTTCGGAATTCCGACGTATTTTCGTTTAACAGAACTCTCATCCCCTTCTACCAGTCCCCTGCTTCGTTTGCTTCAGGAACAGGCACCCGGCACGTATCTTCATTCTCAGCGGCTTGGGGAAATGTGTGAGGTGGCGGCTTCTGAGATTGGGGCGGATGCCCTGCTTGCCAAGGTGGGGGCTTACTACCATGATGTGGGAAAATTGCAGACACCTGAGTTTTTCATAGAGAATCAGGCTGGTGAAAATCCTCATGATGAGATCAAGCCGGGGCTTTCTATATCCGTTATCAAACAGCATGTGAAGTATGGGGTGGAACTGGCACGAAAATATCGGCTTCCTGAGGAGATAGTGGCCTTTATAGAAGAACACCATGGGACGACTTCTATTTCTTACTTCTATCATCAGGCTCTTCGGCTCTATGGAGAGGAGACGATAAATCCTGCTGATTATCAGTATCCTGGGCCAAAACCACATTCCCTTGAGACGGCCATTCTTATGTTTGCGGACGGCATTGAAGCGGCCACGCGTGCCTACCAGCAAAAAGGTGGAGAGTCAAAGGTTACTCCTCATGCGTTAGAGGATATTGTGGATGATATTATTGAACAGAGACTTCAAGCAGGGCAACTGGATGAGTGTCCTATCACCTTAGCTCAGGTGAAAAAAATCCGGGATGCCTTTGTGGAGTATCTTACAGCCGCCTTTCATAAGCGTATGGACTATCCGACAAGGAGGGACTAATGCTCTGGTGGTGGTTGTTGCTTGTGCCGATTTTTCCTACGAATGAGATTGCTATGATGCAGAGGGTGGAAGCCCTTTATCCTGTGGAGGGGGAAGTGGTTTCGTATGCCTTTCAGGAGGAACTTTCCCCTTTTGTCTTTGTTGAGTCTTTTACTAATGAAAAGGGACTTGTAGTTTCTCTCAAGCATGTCTCGATTTCTTCTCTTTCTATTCCCCCTCTTGAGGTAGTAGCCGTGGTGAAAGGAAAAACCAATCGTCTTGTCTTTGAGAAGTGGACACTTCGGGTAGCACCGACGAATGTAACTGTGTCAAACCTTCATCCGGTAGCCGATATTTACCCTCTCTATGATTTTTGGTGGATAGTGTGGGTCGTTCTTGGGGTAGGCCTGCTGGGAGCAGTGGTATGGTTTTTCTTGAGAAGGAAAAAAAGAGAACATGTGGCGGAAAGGGCACCTTCTGAAACGCTTGAAGACTATCTCTTTCGTCTTCGGAGTGGGGTGGAAACCATGGAGGAGAAGACGTACTATTCTGAGGTGGCGTATTTTCTCCGGTGGCTTCTTGAGACGACGTATGGTTTTCCTGCAAGAGAAATGGGGAGCCGGGAGATTGAGGCGTTTCTCTCTGTGGATAGGGAATGGAAGGAGCGAATCCTGGATGTGCTGAAGTGGTGTGATAGGGTGAAGTATGCGAAGCACATCACCTCTCTTGAGAAGCGAAAGCAGGTTCTCAGAGAAAGTGAAGAGATATACAGATACCTTGTCCCACCCAAGGAGGAAAACGCATGAGATTTTTGCATCCCTGGTATTTTCTGGCTCTACTCGTGATACCATTTTATCTCTGGCTCAGGTATAGCCATCGTTTCTGGGGAAGAAAAGGGGACGCTTCTCTTGTGGTTTCTGATCTTCGGCTCTTTGGGAGAGAGAATCTCTGGACAATCTGGTATGAGAGAATTTTAGATATTCTTGTTGTGGTGGGGCTTTTCTTTGGGATTGTGGCCCTGGCTAGACCGATCGGTGGTCAAACTATCGCTCAGGATAATCTTTATGGGGTGGATATTGTGCTGGTACTGGACGTTTCTGAAACCATGCTGTTTGTAGATGAGGTGCCATCGTTTCTTGTGAAGCGGCGATTGTACGGAGAGATGATTTATGAGGATCCTTCTGGACGGATAACAGAGTATACCCGTCTTGAGTCTGCCAAGAGGGTTATCAAATCCTATGTGGAGAAACAGGCCCAAAATCGTATCGGGGTTGTGCTCTTTGGGACGTATGCCTATACGCTCACTCCACTCACCTATGATAGGGATATGGTGCTTCGCTTGATAGATGGGATTATGTTTAATCCTGCGAATAACCGGACAGCCATTGGGATGGGGGTGGCCACAGCCATTAACCGTTTTGCTTCTTCAAAGGCGAAAAGCAAGGTGATTATCCTTCTCACAGATGGTATGAATAATGCTGGTCTTGTGGACCCAAAAACAGCCACTGCAATAGCCAAAGAAAAGGGGATTCGTGTCTATACCATCGGATTCGGGAATCCGGATGTGGTTTTGCAACCTGCGGATCGTTCTGGTCGATTTTATGTGCTGCGATCAGGAGAATCCATTGATGAGAAACTTTTGGCCTGGATGGCAGAAGAAACAGGGGGAAAGTACTACAGGGCCTATGATAGGCAAACGCTTGCCACCATCTACGATGATATCGACAAACTGGAAAAATCAAAGATTACTATTCAACGACGCCTCTTCTGGACGGAAAATTTCTGGCCATTTGCCTTGATTAGCTGGTTGTGTCTTGTGCTCTGGATGGGGGTTCAGGTGGTATGGATCCGTCTTCCGTAGTATATTCAGGGTAACGAGCCAAAAACCACTCAAGGTATGCGTCCTGTTTTTCGAACATCTCTTCTTCTTCTTTTTCGCCTTTCTCGTGATCGTATCCCAAGAGATGGAGCGTCCCATGGATGGTGAGTCTTGCGATTTCTCCTTCCCATGAGAGATGATTTTCTTTGGCCTGGCTTTGAGCCTTTTCAGTCGAGATGACAATATCCCCTAACATTTCATAGATCTCTCCGTTTTCATCCTCCATGGCCATCTGGGAAAAGTCTTCAAGGGCCTCTCCCTCTGTCAAGGAAAAAGAAAGCACATCAGTGGCATAGTCCTTGCCACGATAAAGGGCATTGAGTTCCTGGATGGTGGGATTGTCGCAGAGAAGAAGAGAGAGTCCATACTGAGAAGCCTGATGATCTCCAAGAATTTTTCGGATGAGTTGAGTCAAACGATCAAAAAAAAGAGGGTTGTCAAAAATCTCTTGTTCGTTTCGGATTTCAATCATATTTTACCACCTGTCTGGAAGAAAAAGAAGTTTCGTTTCTGTCACTTTGCCACTATTGAGCGTTAACATCCCGTAGTGACCGTCCTGAAGAGCCCCTGGATTAAAATAGGTGATTCCTTCTTCTTCAAAGCATGTCTGTTCGTGGGTGTGGCCAAAGAGGACTAAATTCACCCCGAGATGCAGGGCATGCTTTTTGAGAAAGACGAGGGTAGAATGGACACTGTAGCGATGACCGTGAGTGGCGAGAAGCTTGACCCCATCATATTCGGTGATGCGTTCCCAGTCAACCACCATATTCATCTCAGGGTAAACTGTCTCCATATTGCCTTTGACAAGGATGAGAGGAAAACCATCCTCTAAAAAGGACAACATATCATAGCTTTTGTCACCGAGGTGAAAAAGCACATCGAACTCATCCCTGTGTTTGCGGATAAGATCATAAATACGATCCACTTTCCCATGTGAATCGCTGATAACCAGTAAGCGGGTCACACGTCCTCCCTGCCCCCTTTTTTTCTTTTAGTTCAGGCGGTCTTCTCGTGTGGTGTACTTGTTCACAAACGGTGTAATCTCAATGGTTTCCACACCATCTTCGGATGTAGCCACAAAGGGAATAGCATGGGAGCCGTCTTTGAGATAGAACCGTATCGAGAAGGTTCCCTCCGGGGTGAGCTGGATAGGCACTCCCCCTAAGGTGACTTTAGCTGTTGGTTCGGTTGCTCCGTACACAATGAGTTCCGTATGGAGTTCTGCCCAGAATTTGCGTTTTCTTCCTGTTGGCTGGACAACAGCCATACCTCCACTTCCAGAGGATATCTGCCCTGAGGAGAGACCTGAAGGAGCGGACACCCATTCGCTTACCACTTCAGATCCTACAAGCTTGTGAATGACATAGCCGCCGGAGCGTTCAAAGAGTTTTTCTTGTTTTTCGGCGGCGAGCGTTTCTTCTTTGCGGAAGGACGGAGAGGCTTCATAGCCTGCCTTGGGAGTAGGTCTTTCCGCGGGTTTGTCTCTTGGAACGGTAATGGAGTTGGAGCCTGTGATGGAAACAAAGACCCCATGCTGGATATACCCGAGTTCTCCCCGATAACTGACATTGGGGAGGGGAACATTGATATACCAGTTTTTGGCATTGAGATTCACATCGATGTCCATGGTTTGTTTCTCGCCATAGAAGAGACGAATAACGAGCCCAAGGTTTTCTGACTGGAGTTTCTTTTTGGTTTCCTGGGAGAGATCCCAGTAGGCATGGATCCAGTAGGGATCCTGCACGAGGAGGGTGAGACGGTTTTCATTGTAACTGTCTGGTATATCGTAAATATCGCTGAGATCAGGCATCACAGAAGATCTCACCTGACGATAATCCTCGATCTCGAATTTTTTGCTTTCACCTGCTGTGATAGGATCAAAGGCCTCTCGTGGAGGTTCAGGGATGGGTTCGGTTTTTTTGCGAGAGGGAGCCTTTTTGGCTGCCGGGGAGGGGGATTTTTTGGCTGGTTTTGTAGTTTCCCCCGCAGAAAGGATCATATCGATCAGTGCGTCCTTGGTAGCCGATGCCCCCACTTTGATACCCTTTTCTTTCGCTAATTCAAGAAGTTCGGCTTTGGTCTTTTTTTGAAGATCCGTCTTCGTCATAACCCCTCCTTTTCTGGATTTCTCTCCTTTATTGTATGGGAAAGAAGGATATCTGTCAAGTGAAGAGAAGTGTTTTTTATAACTTCAGGGGGAAGGTTTGTCGTTCCACATTCATACAGAATGGT
>FQKF010018041.1_pt1 | contig 20672 bp, 18 predicted proteins | sample 1504521 | NCBI WGS metagenome assembly FQKF01 (sample SAMEA4475357, study PRJEB15587) | soil metagenome | biome: Soil; feature: Field | place: India | collected 2015-03-11 | depth 0 m
GTGTAGTTATTACTAATGCAGTCATTGGATATAAAACAGAAAGAAAAACAGAAAGCTTAATCAAGTCTCTCAATAAGATATTTGAACATAAATCAGAGGTAATTAGAGAGGAAGAAGCAAAAGTTATAGAGTCTGAAGAGTTAGTTCCTGGAGACATAGTTTTACTTAAACCAGGTAGCTTTGTAAATGCTGATTGTAGACTAATTGAAAGCATCAACCTAAGTGTTGATGAATCAGCATTAACTGGCGAAAGTCTTCCAGTATCAAAATTTGTCAATCTCTGCATATTTAACAATGGTGACCATATATCCCTTGCTGACCGATGTAATATGGTTTACAGAGGAACCTTTGTTGTAGGTGGACACGGAAAAGCAGTTGTTGTTGCTACTGGTAATGCAACGGAAATTGGAAAAATTAAGTCTCTCATAGAAGAACATGAAACTCCTAAAACAACAGTTCAAAATCAACTGGACAAGCTTGGAATAAAACTATCAATAATTAGTGCCATAATTTGTGCTGCTGTTTTTGTAATAGGCCTTCTCAGAGGATATGGAATCTTAGAAATGCTAAAATCTTCCATATCCTTAGCTGTTGCAGCTGTTCCAGAGGGATTACCAACAGTTGCTACAACTACCTTTGCTCTTGGAATGGCTAATTTAAGAAGGCAGGGAATACTTATAAGAGAGTTAAAAGCCGTTGAAACACTTGGAACAATTGATACCATATGTTTTGACAAAACAGGTACTCTTACATTGAACAAAATGGCTATCTCAGAACTTTTTGTAGATACCAAACTCTATGAATCAGACGGAAAGAATCTCTATGAGAATGAGTTACCATTAAAGATTGAGGAAAATCCTACTATCAGGGAACTTATCAAAGTCTCCATACTTTGTAATGATAGCAAACTAACTTTTGACAATGGTAAGTACAACATAGTAGGCACACCCACCGAAAATGCTTTAATCAAGCTTGCAAATTCCATATCAACTAATCCAGAGGATTTGAGAGAGCAATATAAGAGAATAAAAACCTTTTATCGAGCTGAAAATAGACATTTTATGCTCACAATTCATGAAACAGACAATCCTGAAGAGTATCTTGTTGCTATAAAAGGTGCTCCTGACAAATTGTTGGAGTTTTCAAATCAGCTAATGCATAAGGGAGAAATAAAAAACTTTACCGAAAGAGACCTTATAATTTATTCAGAAGCAAATGAATCGATGTCCTCTAAAGGTCTTCGTGTGTTAGGTTTTTGTTATGGAATACTTGAGAAAAAATATAAATATTTAATAAATGAACTTAATAACGAGGATTGTAACTGCAATAAAATTATTGACAGCATTGATATTGTATGGCTTGGTCTAATTGGCTTTAAAGATCCAATTAGAGAGGGGGTAAAGGAACTAATAAAAAGATTCCATCTTGCGGGGATAGATACGATAATGATAACGGGAGATCAATCTCTAACCGCAAAGGCAATTGCAGATGAATTAAATCTCGGTAGGGAAAGCTCAATAAATGTAATAGAAACATCTAAAATAGAAAACGGAGTTGACATAGAAGGTATTAACGTATTTTCAAGGGCTACACCTACTGATAAATTGAAAATCGTTAAAGCATTGCAGTCAAAGGGTAAATGCGTAGCTATGACAGGGGATGGCATAAATGATGGACCTGCTCTAAAGGTTGCTAATTTAGGTATTTCCATGGGCAAAGCAGGAACAGAGATAGCCAGAGATGTAGCTGAAATAGTAATAGAGGACGATAAACTTGATAAATTAGAATTAGCAATAGCTCATGGAAGAAACACTTACGTAAATATCAGAAAATCAATTCACTATCTTGTATCAACAAATCTAAGTGAGATATTTACCATGTTTTCTTGTATTGCTCTCCGCGCAGGACAACCCTTAAATCCTATTCAATTACTTTGGATAAATCTAATATCTGATATATTCCCCGGATTAGCTCTCTCAATTGAACCTTTAGACCATGAACTTATGCAACAGCCACCAAGAGACCCCAAGGAAAAATTACTTGATAAAACACAATTAAAGAAGCATTTTTTAGAAGCGTCAGCAATAACGTTCTCTACAATGTCTGCTTATATTTATGGTATTTCAAGATATGGCGTATCCCCTGCTTCAAGTAGTATAGCTTTTATGTCTTTATCTCTCTCTCAGATACTTCATGCTTATAGCTGTAAATCAGACAAACAATCTGTTTTTAGTATCAATACCCTTTCAAATAAGTATTTAAATTTAGCAGTAGGGGGCACTTTACTCTTACAAATTGCCCTTTCTTTAGCCCCAGGACTTAGGAATCTATTAGGAATTCAATCTCTTAAAATGATTGATTATGGAGTAGTATCTCTTACAACAGCGGGTTCATTATTGATAAATGAGGCTTTAAAAAAATCGAAATAAAATTTAATTTTTTATTTAAATTTTAAAGTATAGCTGATATAAATCTTAAAGGCGTATTCTCTAAACTACTATCAATAACAGTCCCAACTAAACTCTTCATTACAAAGTTACCAGTTTTTTCTACTGTCTTCTTTATATATTCATCATTAGTTACAGCTTTTGTTGGATCAAAATAACCTCTATTTATTAGAAGCCTAATTATGTCATTTTTATTTATTTTTTTCACATTGTAATGGATAAGAATGCTTCCTGTGATTAGATTAGTCTCAACAACTCCAAGTCCTTCTAAGGTACTAAGTGCTTTTCTAAGTTCAAACTCAGCCTTTTGATTATTCTTCAGCAGGGGGCTTTTTACTCTCAATCTTCCAGGGATATCGTGGATATAAAATTTCATATTAACCTCCTAATTTTATAATTTTTACATTTTGGATAATCAGAACATCTAAATCTTATAATATTTTTGTTATCATCTCTCATGTATACATACATTTTATTCCCACACAGCTCGCAGATGAGGTCTTCATGTTCCTTTTTTCTATTACCCAATGTAAATTGCTTATTACACATTATGCATAGATACCTTTGCTTTCCTGTTTTAGCTCTACCATACTTATATACTGCATCGGAATTACACCTTGGACACAATATTTTTTCAGTTTTTGTGAGTACCATTATTTATATTTAAACTAAATAATGTTACAGCAATGTTACATATTCTTTAAATCTCTGTTAAATTTTATAACTTCAAAAAATATCAATGAAAAAATTAATAGTTACCAAAATAAACATTTTTTGTTACTTTTAGTAACGTAATTGTACTTCAAAATCATAAAATTCCTATAATATTCAAAATATTAATGATATGGCATCACTATTGCATTAAGTGATTTTGTGGTAAGAATAATTGAAGACATAATGGATTTTCTCAAAGCAGTTCCGCCTTTTGAGTTTTTGAGCGATGAAGTAATTAACTCCGTAACAGTTAAAACCTCTATGGAATATTATCCTAAAGGTACCCACATTCTGCTTCAGGATGGTCCACCAAGTGAATTTCTTTATGTAATCAAAAAAGGTGGAATTAAAGTTTACAGAAGAGTTGAAAATGAGGAAATAATCATTGATTATAGAAGTGAAGGTGATAGTTTTGGCTTCGTATCCCTTATGAGCGGTGACAAATCAAGAGCAAATGTAGTAGCAATTGATGATACTATCTGTTATCTAATACCTAAAGAGACTATTTCAAATCTCATTAGTAAGTTTCCTGAAGTACGAGATTTCTTCCTTAGGTCCTTTATGAACATATACCTTGATAAAGGTTATAGGGATGACCAAACAAAAAAAACCATAACCTATACAGTTGATAAAATTCTTTTTACCACTCCTGTTGAAGAGATTGCTACCAAAACTGTTATCTCTGTCCCAGAGAATACATCCATAAGAGAAGCCGCGAGATTAATGTGTGAGAACTCAATTAGTTCTCTAATAATTATGGATAGCGAAGGAATTCCTGTTGGAATAATAACTGACAAGGATTTAAGGAAGAAAGTAGTTTCTTCTGCAAGAAACGTAGATGAACCTGTTAAAAATATTATGAGCTATCCTATTATTAAAATTGATGCTAAGGACTTTTGCTTTGAAGCAGTTGTAAGAATGCTTAAATACAATATACATCATCTCTTAGTGATTAAAAACGGTAAAATTGATGGAATCATCACAAATCATGACATAATGATGCTTCAAGGTCTCTCTCCAATAACAATTGTTAGGGATTTGGAAATTCAGCAAAATATTGAAGGCTTAATGAATACATCAAAACAAGTAAATACCATTGTAGGAAATCTCATTTCTCAGGGTGCAAAAGCAAGTAATATTACAAGAATCATAACAGAAATAAATGATAGAATAGTAAGAAAAATTATTCAGTTTGCTGAGAGAGAATTTGGACAACCACCTGTTCCTTACTGCTGGATTGCCCTCGGTTCAGAAGGAAGAAAAGAACAAACTTTCAAAACTGATCAAGACAATGCCCTTATCTATGCTGATCCACCTCTAACACAGCAAGAGGCGGTTCAGAGATATTTCCTTGAATTTACAAATTACATAAAAGAAAACCTTTTAAAATGTGGTTTTCCTCCATGTCCCGGTGACATTATGGCAAGTAATCCAAAGTGGTGTCAGCCTATTAAGGTATGGAAAAAGTATTTCTCTCAATGGATTTATACGCCAAAGGGTGAGAATATTAATCTTTCAAATATATTTTTTGATTTCAGAGGAATTTATGGTGATATTTCCTTAGAAGAAAATTTAAGAGACCACCTTTTAAGTATAGTTAAAGATCAAAAGGTATTCCTTGGATACCTGGCAAATTTAGCTGTTAGAAATAAACCTCCCCTTGGCTTTTTTAAAACCTTTGTTGTGGAAAAAGGCGGAGAACATAAAGATAAATTAAATCTCAAAATAAAGGGCATAGCACCTATTGTAGATATTATCAGACTTTTCAGTTTAGAAAAAAGCGTTAGAGAAACCTCAACTTTAGAGAGAATTGAAGCTCTAAAAAACAAACATACGGTTGTAAGGGACTATGCTGATGAGATAGTCTATGCCTTTGAGTTTCTAATGCTATTAAGAATGCGTCATCAGTATGAACAAGTTTTAAAAGGGAACATGCCTGATAATTTTATTGATCCCGAATCATTAAGTAATCTTGAAAAAAAATTATTAAAAGATACTTTCCAGCTTATCTCCAAACTACAGGATATTCTCATTGAGAGATATAAGCTGATGATTATATAGAAATGATTAAATTCTTAAAAAAAACTAAAGAGAAAAAGATTATATCAAAACAACCTATAAGTGAAACTAATTTTGTTGTTGTTGATACAGAACTTACAGGTTTAAATGAATTTAGGGACAATATAATAGCTATCGGCGCAATAAAAATGAAGGGAAGAACTATAAAAATAGGGGATGTTTTTTACAGGACAGTAAGCCCGTCCACAAAAAAATTCAGAAGGGAAAGTATAATGATTCATGAAATTACTCCCTCTGAACTTGAAAAATGTCCCGAAATAAAACCAATTCTGAGAGAATTCATAAAATTTGCCACAGACAGTATAATTGTAGGACATTGTGTTGATATTGATTTAGCCTTCCTGAAAAGAGAGATAAAAAGTAACATCGGAGAAATTTTTGAACCCTTTGCCATTGATACTCTTTTAATTTACAAATGGCTTATAAAAAAAGAAGTTCTACCCTCTGAGTTTTCCAATAAAAATTCCTTAGAAGATATTGCTTTATCCTTAGGTATTGAAGCAAAGGATTTACATGATGCTCTTTCAGATGCCTTTATAACTGCCCAAGTTTTCCAAAAGTTGCTTGTCTATTTATCAGATTTAAAAATATTTACAATTGAAGAGTTATTAAACATAACATCTACTGAAGGTTTTAGTTATCAAAATATTACAAAAAAAGAAGCTTATCAATTTTAGGAGGAAGGGCTATGAAAAAAGAGATTTTAGAATCATCGGAATTTAAAGACATTGTGAAAAGTAAAAACTCAGTCTCTCTTATTCTTACAGCATTAGAGTTAATTCTTTATTTTGGATTTGTTTTATTAATTGCTTACAACAAGGAATTTCTTGGCCAGAAAATTTATGGTCCTGTAACCATAGGTATACCTATAGGGATAGGAGTAATAGTTTTAAGCTGGGTACTTACCGGCATTTATGTTCTATGGTCAAACAAGAGTTATGACGAAAGGGTTTCTAAGATGAAAGAAAAGTTAGGAGGCGAATGATGCAAGAGACTGTTTTAGGACAACCAACATTAACGGGTATATTATTTTTCCTATTATTTGTTGCAGCAACACTTTACATAACCTATTGGGCTGCAAAAAGAACCAGAACAACAGCAGAGTTTTATGCAGCTGGCAGAAGTATTACAGGACTACAGAATGGTCTTGCCCTTGCTGGAGATTACATGTCTGCAGCAAGTTTTCTTGGAATCGCTGGGCTTGTGTCTCTTAAGGGTTATGATGGGCTTATCTATGCTGTAGGTTGGCTTGTTGGATGGCCTATTGTAATGTTTTTAATCGCAGAACCTTTGAGGAATCTTGGTAAATATACCTTTGCAGATGTTGTGGCCTACAGACTTAAACAGAGGCCTATTAGGACTGCTGCTGCAACAGGTGCATTAATTACTGTTCTTTTTTACTTGATTGCACAAATGGTTGGTGCAGGATCTCTAATAAAATTAATGTTCGGTCTTCCCTATGAAATAGCAATAATCATAGTAGGAGGATTAATGATTGCTTATGTTTTATTTGGTGGAATGCTTGCAACAACTTGGGTTCAAATCATAAAAGCCTGTCTTCTTCTCGGAGGTGCTACAATTTTAGTATTTCTCACTCTTTATCAATTTGGATTTAATTACGTTGAACTATTTTCCAATGTTACCCAAAAATATTCTGAAAAATTCGTTCAACCTGGTGGTTTAATAAAAAATCCTATTGATGCCATATCACTTGGTATCGCTTTAATGTTTGGTACCGCAGGGCTTCCCCATATTTTAATGAGGTTTTATACTGTTCCAGATGCTAAGGAAGCAAGAAAGTCAGTTTTTTATGCAACTGGATTCATAGGTTACTTTTATATTCTTACCTTTACAATTGGTTTTGGTGCTGCAGCCCTCGTAGGGCATGAAATAATAAGCAAAATCGATAAGGGTGGCAATATGGCTGCACCTTTACTCGCTGAAGCACTCGGTGGAGAAATTTTCTTAGGCTTCCTGGCCGCCGTTGCTTTTGCAACAATTTTAGCAGTTGTGGCTGGTCTAACCCTCGCAGGTGCCTCTGCTGTCTCCCATGATATCTATGTTGGCGTTGTAAAAAGAGGGAAAGCCGATGAAAAACAAGAGGTAAAAGCAGCTAAAATAGCTACTCTTTGCCTTGGACTTTTGGCAATAATTCTTGGAATTGTGTTCAAGGGTCAGAATGTGGCATTTATGGTAGGGTTAGCTTTTGCAGTAGCTGCGTCAGCTAATTTCCCAGCTTTATTCATGTCTATATTTTGGAAAAAGTTCACCACACAGGGGGCTGTGTGGAGCATATACACAGGACTTGTATTAAGTGTTGTATTAATAATTTTAAGTCCAACAGTTTGGGTTGATATATTCAAAAATTCTCAACCTATATTCCCCTTGAAAAATCCTGGAATTGTCTCCTTTTTCGGTTCTTTTATTGCTGGTATTATTGTCTCTCTCCTTACAAAAGAGAAAGAGGCAGAAGAAAAATTTGAAACTGAAAAAATAAGATCCTATATTGGTATAGGTGCTGAATAAAAATAAAAAATGTTAAAATTAATAGAAAAAAAGGAGGTAAAAGCATGACACAAGGAATTGATGTATTACTCAAGGAAAAGAGGGTTTTCCATCCACCTAAGGAAATTTCAGAAAAGGCTTATATCAAAAGTATCGCAGAATATGAGGCAATGTACAAGCGTTCTGTAGAAGACCCTGAAGGTTTCTGGGCAGAAATTGCTGAACAAAATATTACATGGTATAAAAAATGGGATAAAGTTTTAGATTATGATTTTAATAAACCTTACATAAAGTGGTTTACAGGTGGAAAACTAAATGCCTCATATAATTGCCTTGATCGCAATCTTTCAACCTTAGGAAATAAGGCAGCACTCATTTGGGAAGCTGACGATGGTGAGGTTAAAACATACACCTACTGGCAGCTTTACAGGGAAGTAAACAGATTTGCAAATGTTTTAAAAAAGCTTGGAATTAAAAAAGGAGACAGAGTTTCCATCTATTTACCTATGATTCCCGAACTTCCTATAACCCTCCTTGCCTGCGCAAGAATTGGTGCAATTCACAGCGTAGTCTTTGCAGGTTTTTCAGCTCAATCCCTCAGAGACAGAATAAACGACTGTGGCGCAAAATTATTAATAACTGCAAATCAGGGAGTTAGGGGAGGCAGACTTGTTCCTTTAAAAGCAAACGCTGATCAAGCCTTAGATGGAGCACCTTCTGTTGAAAAAGTAATTGTTGTCAAAAGAACTCCTAATTTTGTAGATATGGATCCCCAGAGAGACTTTTGGTGGCATGATCTTATGAATGATCCAGAGATTGCAAACTATTGCGAACCTGAACAGATGGACGCAGAAGACCCTTTATTCATTCTCTATACCTCAGGCTCTACTGGAAAACCAAAAGGAGTATTACATACAACTGGTGGATACTTGGTCTATGTAAACATTACTTTCAAGTTAACCTTTGACTACAAACCTGAAGAGACCTTTTTCTGCACAGCTGACATAGGATGGGTAACTGGACATAGTTATATAGTGTATGGACCCCTTAGCGCAGGGGCGACATCCCTTATGTTTGAAGGAGTTCCCACCTATCCAAACCCTGGAAGATTTTGGGAAATAGTTGAAAAACACAAGGTAAATATATTCTACACAGCTCCAACTGCTATCAGGGCTCTTATGAGAGAAGGCGAAAAATGGCCCTATCAGTATGACCTTTCAAGTTTGAGAATTCTTGGAACCGTTGGTGAACCTATTAATCCTGAAGCATGGATTTGGTATTACAAACATGTTGGTAAAGAACGCTGTCCAATTGTAGATACATGGTGGCAAACTGAAACAGGCGGCTTTATGATAACTCCTCTTCCTGGTGCTATGACTCTTAAACCCGGTTCTGCTACAAGACCATTCTTCGGTGTTGTTCCGAGAGTGCTAAAAGAAGACGGTTCTCCTGCAGCAGTAGATGAAGGAGGATATCTGGTAATTGAAAAACCTTGGCCTGGAATGTTAAGAGGAACTTGGGGCGACCCTGAAAACAAGAGAATAAAGGAGGTTTATTTCTCTCGCTTCCCTGGTAAATATTTTACCGGTGATGGTGCAAGAGTAGATGAAGATGGTGACTACTGGTTAATGGGAAGAATTGATGATGTTATCAATGTTTCTGGACACAGAATTGGAACAGCAGAAGTGGAATCTGCCCTTGTTGCCCATCCATCTGTAGCAGAAGCAGCAGTTGTTGGTTTTCCTCATGATATAAAGGGTGAAGGAATATACGTATATGTAGTTCTCAAAGAGGGATATGAACCTTCAAAGGATCTTGAAAAACTTCTTGTATCTCATATTAGACAGATGATAGGACCTATTGCCTCTCCTGATAAAATCCAATTTGCTGGAGGTCTTCCTAAGACAAGAAGTGGTAAGATAATGAGGAGAATTCTGAGAAAAATTGCCTCTGGTGCCTTGGAAGAACTTGGTGATACATCAACACTTGCTGACCCATCAGTAGTAGAAGAATTGATAACAGGAAGAAAATAATTTTATAGGCAAAGGGGAGGGACACTTACCCTCCCTTTTTATTTAAATCCCTCATTTATTGCTTGATTTTGAATCGAGGCCTCTTAAAAAAGATTACCGTAAGAAGCATAGAAATCATAGAGACACTCAAAATCCAGAAGGCTTCATTGAAGGCAATTGCTTGAGCTTGCCTAATTAATTCTCTATATATGACACTCTCAGGAGCCAAAAAAGATCTTATGGATAAAAATTCAGTTAATCGTTCAATCGTTATTTGATAAGGTAAATCATAGGGAGTCAAATTATCAATAAGTCTTGATTGATGGAACTGAGCCCTTTGACTAACAATTGTAGTTACAATAGCAGTTCCAACAGAACCTCCTATATTTCTTATTACTGCGCTCAGAGGAGTAGCATCTTGCATTTTCTCCTTAGGAACAAAAGCTACAGTCATTACTGCCAGTGGTGTTATAACAAATGCCATTCCCAAAGCCAAAACAGCCCTCGGATAGACAAAATCCCAAAAGTCTGCTTGGAGATTAAAAAGGCTCATTAAGTAAGTTGAATAGGCGCACATTAAAATACCAAAAGCGAGAGGAATTTTAGGGTTCATTTTATCGGAAATTTTACCACTTATCGGAAAGGCCAATAACTGTACTATTCCCGCAGGACCTAAAACTAAACCAGCTAAAAAAGCTGTATAACCCATTAGACTCTGAACATATATGGGCAATAAAATTATGCTTCCAAATAAATTTACAAAGGTAAAAAACATCACTAAATTACCAAAGAAAAAATTTCTATCTTTGAATAATCTCAGATTAATCACAGGATGTTCTGCTTTTTTTAATTCCCACCACAGAAGGGCTAAGAGACTTGCTATACTGACAATTGACAGCATTATTATGAAATTAGACTCAAACCAATCCTCTCTTTCTCCCTTATCAAGAACTACCTGAAGACAACCTATGCCGAGAGATAGGAATAGGATGCCAGGATAATCAATTTTTAATTTTTCTCTCTTAAGATACGGTGGGTCTTCTATAACCAGATAGGTCATTAGAATAGAAATCGCTCCTATAGGCATATTGATGTAATATATCCATCTCCAAGAAAAGTTATCTGCAATCCAACCTCCTATCAAAGGACCGAAAATGGGTGCTAAAATAATTCCCATTCCGTAAATTGCCATAGCTTTACCGTATTGATTTTTAGGAAATGTCTCAAGCAATATGCTCTGACTCAGAGGTTGAAGCCCTCCACCACCAATCCCTTGAAGTATTCTAAAGAAAATAAGAGTGCTTAGATTCCATGCAATACCACACAAAAAAGATGCGATTGTAAATAAAGTAATAGAAAAAATAAGATAGTTTTTTCTTCCGAATAATCTGCTTAACCAGCCCGCCATAGGAATAATTACAGCATTCGCTACAAGATAGGATGTTATAATCCAAGTGGATTCATCGGTTCCCGCTGACATATCACCTTGAATATGTCTCAAGGCAACATTATTTATAGTGGTATCAAGTATCTCTATGAAAGTTGGAAGCATTACGGTAAGGACTATCCAGAATCTTTTCATCTGAATATTATATAAAAATTTGCTTGTAAGTTAGTAATAACTTTCTGAAGATTGGGGAGAAGTCCTCGAAGAATTAATTTCGAGGACTAAAAAATTTTTAATTATTTGATGTAGTAACTGCTAACACAGAATTGACTTTTTTCATTAGTCTTGATATTTTTCTTGATGCGGTATTTTTATGGATAATACCTTTTGCTGCAGCTTTACTAATTGTTTTTACTGCTTCATTCAGCACATTTGAAATTATCTCTTTTTCATTTTTTAAAATAGCCTCTTCAACTTTCTTTATTGCCGTTTTAATTTTTGTTTCCCAGGCTTGATTTCTTAAGCTTCTCTTTTCATCCTGTCTTATTCTCTTTAATACAGATTTACTTCTCTTTTTAATTGTTGATCTCGCGGTTGCCAAAATTGTCCTCCTTAACTTTATATATTAACTTTTTAAAATACCATAGTTTACATAAATGTTTCAATATCTGTAAAATTATTTTTATGCTAAATTTCGGTATATCGCCTTGTCCAAATGATACTTTTATCTTTTATGCAATGATTAAGGAAAAAATCCATTTAAGAGGTTATAAATTCAACTTTATCATTGAAGATGTGGAAACTCTTAATAACTTGTGTATTAAAGGAAAATTACCTATTTCAAAAGTTTCGGTGCATGCTTTCTATCACTTACAAAAAAAATATAATTTACTTAATTCAGGAGGGGCTATTTCAGAATTTGGTCCGGTTGTGGTGGTAAAGGACTTAGAAAGACTTTATAAATTAAATCAAATAAGAATAGCTTTACCAGGGGAACTTACTACTGCCTCTGCACTTATGTGGTTTTACTGGAAAAAGAATTTTTCTGATAAAAGTTACACTCTTAAATTTGTCAATTTCAACAAAATTTTTGAGCTGCTACAAAAAGATGAAGTTGACATGGGAGTACTAATTCACGAAGGTAGATTTGTATATAAGTCTCTTGGTTTAAATTTATTAGTAGACCTTGGCGAATTTTGGAAAAAAGAAACTAAAACTCTTATCCCCCTTGGATGCATTGTGGCTAAAAAGGATAAAATTGATAAAAAAATATTGGAAGAAATAATCAAAGACAGCATATTGTATTCAAAAAATAATATACAAGAGGTGATACCCTTTATAAAAAATTACGCCCAAGAAATTGATGACAATGTTATAATGTCCCACATTAATACATATGTAAATAATTTTTCCTTAGATTTGGGGGATAAAGGTCAGAAAGCAATAGCAATTTTTATAAGGAAATTAAAAGAGGAGGGAATATGGAATTAGAATCTTTTATAAAAAATACAAGTATTGCCTATTTTTCCATGGAAATAGGGATTAGACCGGAAATGCATACCTACAGCGGAGGCCTTGGTATTTTAGCAGGGGATACTCTCAAGTCTGCTGCAGACTTAAGAATTCCAATGATTGGAATAACCCTAATACACCGAATGGGTTACTTTAAACAAGAACTTGATCCCTTCGGTAGGCAAATAGAGCACCCTGACCCTTGGGATATAGAAAAATATCTTAAAAGAATTGATAAAAAAGTCTCTATAAGTATAGAGGGAAAAACTATTTATATTTCCGCATGGTTTTATGTTATTGAGAGCACCACAGGAGGTAAAGTTCCCGTAATATTCCTTGATACTGATCTTCCTGAAAATGATCCTGACAGTCGAAAATTAACCCATTTTCTCTATGGGGGAGACCTTACTTATCGTTTAAAACAAGAAATCATACTCGGTATCGGTGGCGTTAGAATGCTTGAAGAGCTTGGATTCACTATAAGGAAATATCACATGAATGAGGGGCATTCAAGCCTATTAACACTTGAACTTCTTAATAGATTCAAAAGACCCTTAGAGGAAGTTTGGTCAGAGGAACTTGTATGGGACGTGGAAAAAGTTAAGAATTTGTGTGTTTTTACAACTCATACTCCTGTAGAAGCTGGTCATGACCGATTTCCCTATGACCTTGTACAAAAAATTCTCGGTGAACCTGTTCCCCTTTGGTTAATTAAAAAACTTGCGGGAGATGGAATGCTTAATATGACTTTACTCGGCTTTAACTTGAGTGAATATATAAACGGAGTCTCTAAAAAACATGAGGAAGTATCTGAAAGAATGTTTCCAGGATATGAAATTCATGCAATTACAAATGGCGTTCATCCATATACGTGGGTTTCAGAGCCCTTTAAAGCATTATACAATAAATATCTTCCTGGCTGGGCAAATGAACCAGAAATTTTTGTACGAGCCTGGAGGATTCCCTCTGAAGAAATTTGGGACACCCATATGCAGGCAAAACGCATTTTAGTGGACTATGTTAATAGAATAACGGGAGCAAATCTCAATTATGAAACATTCACGATAGGCTTTGCCAGAAGAGCTACCCCATACAAAAGGGCAGATTTGTTAATGTCTGACCCCGAAAGACTTGCAATCATAGGAGAAGGAAGAGTTCAGATTATTTATGCTGGTAAAGCCCATCCAAGAGATGAGGGTGGCAAGCAACTTATTCAGAAAATCTTTGAAATAAAGGAAAGACTAAAAGATAGAATAAAAATTGTTTATCTACCAAACTATGATATGGCAATGGCTACAAAGCTTGTTTCTGGTGTTGATATCTGGCTCAATAACCCTCTTAAACCCTATGAAGCATCAGGCACTTCTGGCATGAAGGCAACTCACAATGGTGTACCCAACTTTAGCGTTCTTGATGGATGGTGGATTGAAGGTTGGATTGAAGGTTATACAGGTTGGGCGATAGGAACAATGGAAGAGACTTCTGATCCGAAGAGAGATGCAGAGGACTTATATTTTAAGCTTTCAAACAACATAATACCACTATTTTATGAAAAAAGAGAAATCTGGACTAAGATAATGAAAAATGCTATAGCTATGAATGCCTACTACTTCAATACCCATAGAATGGTCAGGTTTTACGTGACGGAAGCTTATATAAGATAGACTTTTCATATTCAAGTAGCCATTTTTTTACATCTAATCCAAGGGAATAGCCGCCTAAATTGCCATCTGATTTTATTATTCTATGGCAGGGGATTAATAGGGGAAAGGGATTTCTCTTCAAAGCTTGACCAACTGCTCTCGGTGAAGTTTTAAGCTTTTCCGCAACCCATTTATAAGAAACTGTCTGACCAAAGGGGATAGAACTAATTAAATTTAGAACTTTTTTATCAAATTCTGAAATATTATCAAGTTTGAGAGGATAATTAATCCTCAAGGGTTTGCCTGAAAAATAGGCATTTAAAAAGTCTACCAAAATTTTTATAGACTCAGGATACTCCCCCCCATCTAAGAATTCCCTATCATCTGATTTTGTTATCTTTATCAAATTGAAATTATCATCAAAAGACAAAATGATAACTCCAATAGGTGTTTTTATATGAGCAATAGGCATAAATAGATTATAATAAAACTTATGGACCCTTTAGAAATAATAAGAAAATATTTCAATCCTGATTCCAGGGCATTTATTATTCTTGTAAACCACTCAAAGGCAGTAGCAGAAAAGGCATTAAAAATCGCTTGTAAATTTAATGTAGACCAAAAATTTATATATGAAGCAGCTATGCTTCATGACATTGGAATTTTTAAGACAAATACACCAAAATTTGACTGCCATGGTTCCTATCCTTACATAACGCATGGATATCTGGGAAGAGAAATACTTGAAAAGGAGGGATTGCCAAAACATGCTCTTGTGTGCGAGAGACACACTGGAGTAGGAATAACAAAAGATGAGATAATTAGAAAAAATCTCCCTCTTCCTCATAGGGACATGATACCTTTAAACTTAGAGGAGAAAATCATTGCCTATGCAGATAAGTTTTTCTCAAAGGAATCTGACGGTTCAGTCAGGGTTAGGGAAATTGATGAGATTATTAAAGACCTTTCAAGATACGGTGAAGAAAAAGTCAAAATTTTTAAAGACTGGATTGAAATTTTTGAAGGGACTGTCCTATGAAACAGCCCCTTTTATTGCTAATTCTTTAAATTTTATCTCCTTTAATGCCTCAATTAGCTTCTCTCTAACTGTAAACCATACAGGATGAACAGGACAGTTAGACATTAATTCGCAGATTTTTTCATTAATTACACATCTGTTTAAAGCAACTGTTTTTTCCATAGCAACCATAACATCATAAAGAGTTATATCTTCTGGATTTCTCAAAAGCTTTATCCCACCACTTATTCCTCTTTTAAGCTGAACTAAACCAAATCTTTCAAGTTGTTTAAGAATTTTTCTTAAAAAGCTCTTTGGGATTTTCATATCCTGTGCTATATCCTCTGCTCGTGCATAATAATCTTTTGTGCCTGAAAGATATAGCACAGTTCTAATTGCATAGTCTGTTTCTCTTGTAATTTGCAGTCCCTTAATAACCTTCCTCCTTGAGTTCTTTTTCTGTAATTCTATACATGAATGTCTTATATGTCCAAGCTTGATAGAAAAGCACAATAGGAACAAAAATTATGACAACAATTGTCATTATTTTCAGAGTATAAGGACTTGAGGAGGAGTTAAAAAGTGTTAAGCTGTATTTTGGGTCAATTGAGGAAGGAATAAGATTAGGATATAGTCCTATGATTCCACTGAATACAAGGCTTACGATAAATAGAGCAGATGAGATAAAAGCCTTTCCTCTTTTATTTTTTGATATATAAAATCCTATCCCTAATAAAAACAACACTGCCAAAGAAGGAACAAAAAACCATATAGGAGATTTGATGAAATTATCATATAGGTTAGTGAAAACAGCAGTTAGTAACAAAAACAGTACTGCACAAATAGCCTGAAGATACCAAAAAATTCTTGCCCTTCCAAAGGCTCTATTTGCTAAATCTTCAGGTACTTTAAGGGATATCCATAAGCCTCCATGCACAATAAAAGTAAAAAGAAAAAGTAATCCTACAAGAAGTCCATAAGGATTAAGAAGGGTGAAAAGACTACCATAGTAACCCGAGTCATCAAATTTCAGTCCCATAAATATATTTCCGAAGGCAACGCCGAAAAGAATCGCTGGAACAAAACTACCAACTAATATACCAAAATCCCATAGTTTTTTCTGCCACTCAGTTGTAGCCTTTGGTCTAAACTCCACAGCAACTCCTCTAAAAATGAGAGCGAAGAGAATTATAAGAAGGGGAGTGTATAAATAGCTAAACATATAGGCATATGTGGTGGGAAAGGCAGCAAAGGTAGCGCCTCCTGCAGTTATAAGCCAGACCTCATTCCCATTCCAGACAGGACCTATTGCATGGATTACAGCTTTTTTGTCCATCTCATTCTTTGAGATAAAGGGATAAAGAATACCTGCTCCAAAGTCAAATCCATCAAGGGCAAAATAAACTGCCCAAAGCAATCCCCATAAAATAAACCATATAATCTGAAACTCCATTGTTACACCTCCTTTGGCTCAGGACCTTTTCTTGCATATTTGGCAAGAAGGTATATGTCAATTATTCCTAAAGCACCATAAAATAGGGTAAAACCAATTAACGACGCAAGAACCTGAGAGGGTTCAATTACCTTTGAGACAGCATCAGCAGTTTTTAGTAATCCATAAACAATCCAAGGTTGCCTTCCTACCTCTGCCACAATCCATCCCAGCTGTCCTGCTATATAGGGCAAGGGAATTGACCAAAGAAGTAGCCTTAAAAGTGTATTATTATTCTCAATATTTTTAGATTTAATCAATGCCCATAAAGCGAGTATGATAATTAGAAATCCTAATATAACCATTAGCCTAAAGCTTATAAATGTAAGAGTTACAGGTGGTCTTTCAGAAGGGGGAAACTCCTTTAATCCCTTTACTTCCTTCTGTCCAGCAAGTATGCTTAACATTGAAGGTATACCAATTGCTTCCACAGAGTTTTTCTCATTTTTTGGATCTGGGATAAGCAGAAGATACATGGGAGCATCCTTGGTAGTTTCCCAGAGGGATTCCATTGCAGCAAGTTTTGTAGGCTGAGTATTTGCCACTTCCTTCGCGTGAAAATCCCCAACTCCAGCCACAAGTATTGAACTCAAAAGTGCAAATACAGCGCCAATTTTAAGAGATTTTTTAAAAAACTCTGTCTCGTTTTTTCTTAAAAGATGATAGGCTGAAACACCGAGAACAAAAAAACTACCCACAACCCAGCCTGAAAAAACTGTATGGGCAAATTTCAGCAAACCATAGGGATTCGTTACTACTGCCCAAAAGTCAACCATTTCAGCACGTCCGTTATTAATTACATATCCTACAGGATTCTGCATCCATCCATTGGCAATCAAAATCCATAGAGCTGATAAATTAGTAGCAAGGGCAACAAGCCAAATAGAGAAAGCATGAAGCTTTGGAGAGACTCTGTTCCAGCCAAAAATCCATACTCCAAGAAATGTAGATTCAAGGAAAAAGGCAACAGTTGCCTCAATTGCAAGAGGAGAACCAAAAATATCACCCACATAGCGAGAATACTCTGCCCAGTTCATTCCAAATTGGAATTCCATTGTAATACCCGTAACAACGCCAAGAGCAAAATTGATAACAAAAAGCTTCCCCCAGAACTTTGCCATTCTTAAGTAATCTCTGTCGCCTGTTCTTACATACTTAGTTTCCATGTAGGCGATTATGATGGAAAGTCCGAGAGTAAGCGGAACAAAGATAAAATGAAAGGCTGCAGTTGCAGCAAACTGTAGCCTACTCAATAATACTGTATCCATACTTCCCTCCTAATTTTTATTGTTGACTAATTTTATCCACTTTTAAAATTTTTGTCAATACCTATTTTGTTGCAAGAGCGTATAAAAATGTTTTATTATTAACAATAGTTTTATTAATCCGAGGTTAAAATGAAGACATTGGTTAATATAAATAACGGTAAAAAAGTAAAAATTTTGAAGATTTCAGGCGGGAAAGGAGTCCGACAACATCTTCAATGTCTTGGTATCCACATTGGTGATATAGTCACCCTAAAAAAAAGTTCCTTCTTAGGTGGACCAGTACTTTTAGAAATAAATGGATGCGATGTAGCATTAGGTAAAGGCGTTGCCTCGAAAATTGAGGTAGAGGAAATAGAATGAAAATTGCCTTCATTGGGCAGCCTAATGCAGGCAAAAGCACTATATTTAATGGACTTGCCGGTTACAAAACAGTTACAGCAAACTTCCCAGGTCAAACAGTTCACTATACAGTAAGTAAAGTAAGGGTTGGTGATGATATCTTTGAAATAGTGGACCTTCCAGGCATTTACTCTCTTACAGCCTTAGATAAAGCAGAGGTTGAGTCAAGAAAATTTATTCTCTCTGGAAAGGCAGATGTAGTAATAAATGTTATTGATGCATCTACCCTTTCAAGAAGTCTTGAACTAACTCTTCAGCTTGCAGAATTACAAGTACCAATGGTTATTTGCCTAAATATGATAGATGAAGCAAAAAGAAAGGGGCTTGACATAAATTTAGATAAACTATCCAAAATTTTTGGTGTTCCTGTAATTGAAACAATTGCTAATAAGGGAATTGGACTTGACAGAATATTTAATTCTGCTAAGAAAGCTTTCTTTAAAAAGCTTATTCCACAAATTCAATATTTTCATAAGGATATAGAGGCACAAATTAGTGAAATTGAAAATGTAATTCCTCATGAGTTACTCCCAAAAATTCCAAGACGCTACATTGCTATTAAACTGTTAGAAGGTGATAAGGAACTCTTTAAAGAGATAAAAGAGTATCATGAACTTTTAAACAAAGTTAATGAAATAAGGGAAGAGATAAAGCTTTCCCATGGCCGACATGCTGACACGGTAATCTCCTCTGAAAGACACGCTCTAACAATGAATATTTTTGAGGAAGTAACAAAAGTTGGAGAACCTCTAAAATCTCTAAGAGAAAAATTAGATGATTTACTTACGAATAGATATTTAGGTTATCCCCTACTGTTTGCTATACTCTTTGGAATTTTTTTTATTGTCTTTCAAGTTGGAAAGTTTATAGAGGAACCCCTTATTGATACTTTTGATTCATTTATCCAAAAACTTCCTCAATACGTAACTGAAGGGTCCTTTACTTTTTTCCTCATTAAGGGATTACTTGAAGGTTTTTCAGGAGGATTAGGAGTTGCTATTCCCTATTTAATTCCCTTTTTTATAGGATTAACCATCCTTGAAGACATAGGTTACTTACCAAGAATGGCGTTTTTAATGGATACGGTTATGCACAGAATTGGATTACATGGTAAAAGTGTTCTTCCTTTCATAGTTTCCTATGGATGTAATGTTACTGGTGTAATGGCAACGCGAATACTTGAATCACCAAGAGATAGATTTATTACTGCCACATTATCTGTTTTTGTTCCTTGTGCTGCAAGAACAACTGTAATATTTGGTCTTGTAGGTGCTTATATTGGAGGTTTTGCTGCTGCCGGGCTTTATATTTTTAATATTTTTATAATAATGATTTTAGGTGCTATACTTACAAAATTTATACCCGAAATAACTCCAGGCTTAATAATGGAAATTCCTCCCCTAAGAATTCCCACCCTTAAAAATACTTTTATGAAAACATGGCTAAGATTAAAAGATTTCATGCTTGTTGCCTGGCCATTACTTGTTATAAGTAGTTTAATCCTTAGTTTACTGGAGTACTTAAAGCTTGATACTTTTTTAAACCAACTTTTCACTCCTATTGTAAGTTGGCTCCTTGGATTGCCTGAGCAAACTGGTATAACACTCCTCTTTGGAGTACTAAGAAAAGAACTATCTATGATAATGCTTTTTCAAGCTATGGATACAACAAACTTAAGCGCAGTTATGACAAAAATTCAAATAATTGTATTTACTATATTCACTATTTTCTATATGCCTTGCATCGGAACCATAGGAGCATTAATAAAAGAGTTAGGAACAAAAAGAACCATATTAATCACAACCCTCACTATTATTATTGCTCTAATCCTATCAGTCCTTGCAAGATTGACTTTCTCATTATTCCTATAACTTTAATATGTTGTTAGACATATTAATCTTTATCCTAATTGGTCTAATATTAAGAATTCTATTCACAACCGTCGGGGTTTCTCCTGAAAAAATTGATTTTTTACGTGATAAAATCAATTATTTTGTCTTTTACTATATCATTCCCTTCATCTGCTTCAAAACAACCTATACTATGCCTTTCAGTGTTAGCCATCTGAAGATTTCCCTTGTAGCAAATCTTACTATAATTAGTTGTGTTTTCCTTTCTTGGTTAATCTATAAGAAAATAGGTTCAAGATATCTTATAAAATCTGAAGAAATTGGTTCTCTTATTATGTGTTCAGCC
>FQKF010025631.1_pt1 | contig 20573 bp, 19 predicted proteins | sample 1504521 | NCBI WGS metagenome assembly FQKF01 (sample SAMEA4475357, study PRJEB15587) | soil metagenome | biome: Soil; feature: Field | place: India | collected 2015-03-11 | depth 0 m
GACCTTCGCACATTCGTGCAAAGGTCTCAGGGGATGAATCTTTCATCCCCTGAGATTTTTATTTCAGCCATGTTCCCTTTTTGCCTCTTTCTTGAAAAAAAAATCCTCTCTCGATATAATACCTTATCCTTTTCCTGATAAGGAGGGTACATGAAACAAAAATATCTTCTTCTCTTTTTCCTTTTCGGAAGTTTTTTCTACGGAGCCAATGTGAGCCTTAAGCATCTGGCCTTAGGGGTTTTTCTTGGCTCTCCAACAGGTATCAGCATCGGCTATTTTGCCAATAATACCCACGTCATCAACGGAGTCATTGGCTGGAATTTCGGAAAAAACCCCTCTCTTCTTCTCACAGCTGATTACACCTATCGATGGGATGTGAGTATATCCAGTGGGGCTCTCTTTCTCTATGCAGGAATTGGGGGTCTTGTGAATATCTCTGATCACGTCGATATTGGCCTACGAATTCCCCTTGGAGTTTCCTATTTTACTCCACAGATTCCTTTAGAGATCTTCTTTGAATTGGGACCAGGGATGAGGCTTATTCCTGCCACAGATCCCTTTCTCAACGGCGGACTTGGTATCCGCTGGCGATTTTAGAGAAATTACATAGAAGGAGTGGATATATGGTAAGTTACAAAGACCTTGGTTTTGTGAACACACGGAAGATGTTTGAAGTGGCTATCAAAGAGGGTTTCGCTGTACCTGCCTATAACTTCAACAACATGGAACAACTTCAGGCCATTGTTTCTGCCTGTCTTGAGAGCCAGTCCCCTGTGATCCTTCAGGTTTCCAAGGGTGCCCGTGAATATGCTGACCAGACACTTCTGCAGTATATGGGCAAAGGGGCTGTAGAAATGATGCGCCGTATGGCCAAGGAAAAGGGGCTTGGAGAAATTCCTATTGCCCTTCATCTTGACCATGGTGACAGCTATGAGCTCTGTGTTTCCTGTATTGAAAGTGGATTCTCCTCGGTGATGATTGATGGCTCCCATCTCTCCTACGAGGAAAATGTGGAGCTTACTCGAAAGGTTGTCGAATACGCTCACAAGTATGATGTCACCGTAGAGGGTGAACTTGGTGTGCTCGCTGGTGTGGAAGATGAGGTCTCAGCTGAACACCATGTGTACACCGACCCAGATCAGGTGGAAGACTTTGTGAAAAAGACCGGTGTAGATTCACTCGCTATCGCTATTGGTACCTCTCATGGAGCCTACAAGTTCAAACCCGGACAAAAACCTGAGATCCGTCTCGACATTTTGAGAGAAATTGAGAAAAGAATCCCCGGTTTTCCCATTGTTCTCCATGGTTCTTCTTCTGTACCAAGGGATGCTGTGGAAACCATCAACAAGTATGGTGGTCAACTGAAGGATTCCATCGGTATTCCTGAAGAGCAGCTCCGTGAGGCGGCTCGCTCAGCCGTATGTAAGATCAATATCGACTCCGATGGACGTCTTGTCATGACGGCCAAGATCCGCGAGATCTTTGCTACAAAACCTGCTGAGTTTGATCCTCGTAAATACCTTGGCCCTGCTCGTGAGGCCCTCAAGAAGATGTACATGGAAAAGAACGAAAAGGTTCTTGGTTCAGCAGGCAAAGCCCCGCTGATCATGAAGGCTTTGGGAAAGTAAAGAAACTAACAAAAAAGGCTGTCCTTTGGGACAGCCTTTTTTATTCATACACCACCCACTCTTCCCTATCAGAGATGAAAAAAGCCACATGAGGAAAACGCTGAGAAAGAGGCTCTATCACCGTTTCCCTCACCCGTTCCTTGGTATTGTTGTTCTCACTGAGGTGCAAAAGAATCACCTGCCTCGTATGAGAAGAGATAACCTGAGAAAGAAAATGCCGCGTCTGAAGGTTGGAGAGATGACCTCTCCCCCCACGAATGCGATCCTTCAGGGGCTGGGGATACCAGGAATTCTTCAGCATCTCTTCATCATAATTGGCTTCAATAGCGATGATATGAGCCTTTTTTGCATAGTACAGAAGATGATTATCAATCCTGCCAACATCACTCGCATACAAAAGCACTCCACCGGGAGTCTTGATCAGATACCCCATATGAAAAACAGCATCATGCTGCACAGGAAAAGGAAAAAAAGAAAAATGTCTGAAATGATAGGTTTTGTAGGGTTCAATCGGCGTCATACGATAGGAGACGTGAATAGCCCGTGCCGTATCAGGATGAACATAAATAGGCACATGGGTATGCTTGGCAAACTGGGAAACTCCCCGCACATGATCATCATGATCATGGGTAATCCAGAGGCCGCTCACCGTCTGTATCTCTCTTTTGAGAAGACCAAGACGAGAACGAAGTTTGGTGTAAGAAATCCCTAAATCTATGACCCACAACTCATCTTCATGGAGAAGATAAAAACAGTTCTGCTTACTGCCGCTCCCAAAAGAACCAATTTCCATAGTTACGAGCGAATCCCCTTTACGAAACTGATCACGTGCTCAAGGGCATCTTTTTCATTCATGGCATCCAGAACCCGCCGCATCACTGCCGATCCAATGATCACCCCATCGGCTACAGCCGAAAGCTTTTCATAACCCTCTTTGTCCGCCACACCAAAACCTGCGCATACCGGCTTCCCTGCCCAGCGTTTGACATCTCTCAGATGATCAAGGGAAAACGAGAGATTATCCCTGCGTTCCCCTGTTGTCCCAAAGAAATTGACATAGTAGAGAAAATCACCGGATACTGAGGCAATTCGCTTTACCCTGTCTGCCTTCGTATTGGGAAAAACGAGAAGCACAGGATCAAGTCCCTCACTCGAAAGAAGACGATAAAAAGTTTCCCCTTCATCCACATTGAGATCAGGGACAATCACCCCACGAACTCCCGCTTCCCGACAAGCTGAGAGAAACTTTTCAGCTCCATAGGCATACAGAGGGGCATAATAACTCATCAGATACAGAGGAATAGTGACCTGTGAGGATATCTCTTTCACCGCCCCCAAAATCCCATCCAGGTTCACCCCTTTCTCTAAAGCCAACTGAGAGGCATGGGCAATCACAGGCCCATCGGCCACCGGATCACTATAAGGCACTCCAATCTCAATGGCATCTACATAGGATTGAAGCTGAAGAATAGCCTCCTGAAGAAAAGTCATCGAAGGTATGCCTGCCGTGAGATAGATGATAAGATTTTTATGAGAAAAATCAAGCCCGTGCATTCGTATTTCCTTAGAACGATTTTCTATTTATAGTAACGAGATAGAGAAAAAAAGTCAATTTTTAGCCTTATCAAAACCATCGTTCCATTTTTTTAGGATCATTGTCCGAAGCGGAAAAGTCCTGCCATGTTCCATCATTTTTGGCTATATGGTCCTGACCGGCTAAACGAAGAAGAACAAAAAGAGGGGTCAAAATAGCATAAAAAAGAAGCCCCAAAACAAGACGGGAAATCGCCTGAGAAACCACCTGCCACACCCAGAAAACCACCATCTCAGAAAACCAGAGGGAGCGAGGCCAGAGAAAACCCACCACCCAGTGATAGAGGCCAAGAGTAGCCGTTATCATCAGAACCGGCACAGGAAAATGTCTCCACCACCCGATCAGAGTGAGAAGAAACATCCCCACCCCAAAAGAAAAACCAAAATGCCTGTACTCCGAAAACGTTAATCGGCGATGAGTGTTTTTTTCCATGTGTGAAGCTCCTTAAAAGGTGGCTGTTTCGATTTTTCCAAATAGAAATCTTCCACAACCAGCACATCAATATTGGTTCCCATAAAACACCGGTAGGCATCCCGAGGATCATTCACAATAGGTTCCCCCCGAACATTGAAAGAAGTGTTAATCACCACCCCGCACCCTGTGAGACGCTTAAACTCTTCCAGAAGGGCATAAAACCTTGGATTGGTTTCCCTGTGTACTGTCTGAAGACGGGCCGAAAAATCCACATGAGTAATAGCCTGCAACACCGAACGAGGCTGTTTGAGAAGGTCAAGTCCAGTCTTTCCCTCTTTGGCAAAGGGAAGTCTATGCTTCTCTCTCACATCGGCCACGAAGAGCATATAGGGAGAGGATCTATCCCATTCAAACCACTCTTCCACATCCTCCGCAAGAACCGCAGGCGCAAAGGGACGAAAAGACTCCCGGAATTTGATTTTGAGGTTCATGGTGGTCTGCATATCCTCCCGACGAGCGTCTCCTAAAATCGAGCGATTCCCTAAGGCACGAGGACCAAACTCACTTCTCCCCTGAAACCAACCCACCACCTTCCCTTCCACCATAGCCCGGGCCGTTCTCTCGAGAAGCTCTTTTTCATCCAGTTTCTCATACACAGCCCCATAGGCCCTGAGAATCTCCTCTATCTTTTCCTCCGAATAGGAGGGCCCTAAATAACTCCCCTTCTGAAAATCATGCACCCCATCAGCCTCACGGGAATTTCCGAGATACTCGTACCACACCGCTAAAGCCGCTCCCAAGGCCCCTCCCGCATCACCAGCCGCCGGCTGTACCCAGACATCATCAAACCCACTTTCTCGCAGAATATGGCTGTTGGCCACACAATTGAGAGCCACTCCACCCGCCAAACAGAGATACCTCTCACCTGTGATTTCCCTGGCATACCGGGCCATTTTGACAAGAATCTCTGTGGTTACCACCTGAATAGAAGCGGCAACATCCATATAAAACTGCGTGGGAGTTCCACCCTGAGGGAGAGCCTTCTGGCCAAAAAGTTTCTCAAAACGACGAGAAATCATCACAAGACCGCTGATATAATCAAAATACCGTTCATTCAGTTCAAAAGACCCATCATCCCGTATCTTCACAAGATGATCCTTGATGAGATCCACATATTTCGGCTCTCCATAGGGAGCCAACCCCATGAGTTTATACTCACCTGAGTTCACCTTGAAACCACAATAGTAGGTAAACGCGGAATACAGAAGCCCCAAGGAATGCGGAAAATCAATATGCTTCAAAAGAGTGATATGATTTTTTTCTCCCCTTCCGATAGTGGTGGTATTCCATTCCCCTGCTCCATCCACGGTGAGAATAGCCGCGCGCTCAAACGGCGAAGGATAAAAAGCACTGGCCGCATGAGCCTGATGATGAGAAGAGAAAAGCACCTGTCCCTCATAGCGGAGTTCCTTGCGAATCAGTTCCTCTATCCAGAGTTTTTGTTTCAACCACACAGGAATAGCCATCAAAAAGGACCGAATACCCTTTGGGGCTGTATGAATATACGAAGCCAAAATACGATCAAACTTCACCAGCGGCTTATCATAAAAAACCACATAGTCCACTTCCCCGATCCCTATCCCCGCTTCCTGAAGACAATAGGCTATAGCCTCACGTGGAAAGCCCTCATCACCCTTCCGACGGGAAAACCTCTCCTGCTGAGCCGCCGCCACAATATCCCCATCTCTCACTAAAGCCGCGGCACTATCATGATAAAACGCAGAAATCCCGAGAACGACCATAGGCTAAAAAAGACTGTAGATAAAAGGCGCCAAAGCCTGTGACTGAGCCAAAATCACCACAATCCCAAAAAGAACAATCAAAAACACAATGGGAATAAGCCATATCTTCTTGTTTTCCTTGACAAAAAGCCAGAATTCCTTCAAAAATCTTGCCACCATTCTCACGGTTGCCTCCTTCAGTGAGAAGTATTATAACCAGACCAAGAATTTTTTGCAAGCCACGTCAAGAGAGCCCGCCATTCTTTCTCTTTCCCCATCCCCTCTACCAATTTTTCCACCTCTCGAGAGAGCGTTTTTTTCTCTTTTCCCTCGGCAAGAAGATACGCCATAGCATAAAACCTCAAGGCCTTTTCCCATTCTCCACGAGAAAGAAAAAAGTCTGCACAATTTTTATACCCTACATACCAGCCTGGATTATTATGACGATAGGCCTCAAGAAGATTGGCAATAACCTCCCACCTCTTCTGTTTTGCCAGTTCAGAGAGAAGAAAGTTACCAAACGTCTGTCCCTTTGTCGTCTCATAAGAAGCAAGAATCGTTTTGAATGGTTCTTGCGACACCATCCCTATCCTCCCCCAGGCAGGATCCTTGCCAAAGGGTATCAACATCTCTGTATATGGACTCTGCGAAACAAGGGTAAGAATGTTCTGGATAGCCATAAAGTCATCATATACCGTAAAAAAGAGCGTCGCATCAAGCCAGTTTTCGTGGGCAAGCCCTTCTTCAGAAAACCTCTCCATCGCAAGGTACACTTCCTCAAAGAGCCTCTCCGTTTCTCCTCTCCTTTGAGAGGAAAGAAGAGAGAGAATAGCCTTTGTTCCCAGTTCTGCCAAAAATACCTGTCCCCGGTACTGAAAATGAAGATGATCAATAAAAAGAAGCCTCCCGAACCCTTCTCCCCCAAAACGCTTCTGTATCTCCTCCTGCAAGGGAATAAATACCACCCCTTTCTCAGTGGCCACCCGACGCAAAACTTCTCGAATTCCCTCTCGATAACGAAAGGGAATCACATCCAAGTCCTTGGCCAAACGAAGACTTGAAAGAAACTCCTCTTTTTTCGTTCTTTGAGCAATCCCCGTGAGGTACCATACATGGGCATTGGAGGGAAATTGCCCGCGCCATGTGTCAAGAAGCCGCTTTGTCTCTTCTGTTTTCCATGTCTCATGTCGAAAACGCCCTTGATTGGAGAGAACAAGGGGAGCAATCCTTTCTTCATCTCTACTGGCAAAAGGGGGCATATGAATCAGATTAGCCGCTATATCATACACCACCACAGGAACACCATGTTTTTTTGCCTCTTCAAAGACAACTTCAAGGTTTTTTTCAAAGGCTTCGGCCACCCTTTTATCTACCGCTCCGGGGGGAACATGCTGGCCGGCAAACTGAGCGGCCATCATCGTTTTTGGGGAGTTATTCTTTCTCTCAAAAAGACCAAAAAGAACCTGGAATACCCTCCACTCCCGTAGTGCCAGATAAAAACGTTTGGTAAGATACCCCCCACCAGTCGTAGCCGAAAGGGTTCCATAGTACTCATTCTGCCCTGTATAGAGAAGTATCACATCGGGCTGATAGCGAAAGAGCTTTTTCACCACATCGGCCACATAATAACTACTCATCGCACTATAACCAAGATTGATAACCTCCACTTCCCTTTCCGGGAGAATATGCTTGAACGCCGCCTCTATCATCTTCCCGAAAGACTGATTGGGTTCAAATGGCCATCCCTGCGCTGTTGAACCCCCCACAATGAAAATACGAAGTCCATTGGTTGGCTTCTCTACCAAAAAAAGATTCTTGAACTTGGCCTCAGAACGGGGAGTTCGCCGATTTGGGTAATACTTATTCAGAAAGTCGGGATTATCTCGATAATAAGGGGTACCTGCCACCCTCTCAAACGGTTCAGTGGAGTAGCCAATCCCCAAAAGACGAAAGCCCCCCTCTATCACAAAAAAAAGAATTACCCAGAAAAAGAGAAAAAACACGGTATACAAAACTTTCTTTTTCATACCCTTCTCCTATTTGATAACTCTCACCTCTCGTTCTAAACGGACCCCTGTCTTCTTGTAAACCTCCTCTTCAACCTTCTCAAGGAGACGAAGAACATCATCCGCGGTAGCCTTTCCCGTATTCACAATAAAGTTCGCATGCCTCTGATAGACCTCAGCCCCCCCTATCCGAAAACCTTTGAGTCCCACCTCATCAATCACTTTGCCGGCTGGAAGATTCCGGCTATAGTCATTTTTGAAGGCACATCCCGCTGAAGGGTAGAGATACTGTCCTTTCTCCTCTCTATCTTTACGACAGGCCTCTGTTTTTGTTCTCACCTCCTCCGGTGAAGCAAAACCCAACCCAAGCCCCACTTCAACAATCACCCAGTCTTCATGGTCCATAAAGATACTATATTTATAACGATAATGAATCTCCTCTCTCTGAAGGAGAAACTCTCTTCCAGAGAAATCCATCACCCGCACAGCCTTCACCACTTCACTCATCTCATGCTGATAAGCACGAGCATTCATATAGGTAGCGCCTCCTACCGTGCCAGGAAGCCCCCCACTCCATTCAAGTCCACTTCTCCCCTCTTTTTCTGCCCAGCTATTCAGTTCATCCATCGACATACCAGCCCCAACCCAGAGGATATCGTTTTCCTCCCGAAGCCCCTTGAGAGCCCTCATACTGACCACCAGTCCTTGAATGAGTCCATCGGCAAAAAGAATATTGGATCCCCCACCAAGAATAATCACGCGCCAGCCCTTCTCTTGAGCCAAAAGAAGCCCCTCTCTCAGTTCCTCCACACTCCGGGGTTCACAAAAAAACTCAGCCTCCCCCCCAATTCGAAAGGTTGTCAAGGGAGCAAGTGGTATATGGGATTGAATGGTCATATCAACTCCTTGCCTTTATACTTCTTAGGAACACTTTTTTGAGACCCTTGCACATTCGGGCAAGGGTCTCTTTGTTATAATCTCGCATGTCACGTCTCCAGTGCCTCTTTTCATAAGATAATCCCTTTCTTTCTGGCTATCTCCTCTGTATACACCCAGATCTCCTTAACTCGAAAAAGAGTCTTGAGTTTTGACATTCCCATTGAATCATAGTGGCGAAGGGTATCCTGAATACTATTGGCCTGTTCACTATTGGCTCCTTTCACAATCAAACAACAATGCACATCTATATGAGGGAGTTTTATAGTATCACAAAGATTTTTATCAAAACGTTTTTCCCACTCCCTGAAACTCTTTCCTAAACATATAGACCAGCATAACAACATCGTATCATGAAATTTTTGCAATATATCTTCGCATTGTTTTTGGAATGGATGACCTTTATCTTGAGGAGCAAAACTCGACTTCACCTCTATGAACCACAAAGCAGGTGATTTTTTTCCTATAAAATCAACTATTTTTACATACTGTCCTTTCAGATACTTCTGATACACTTCGCTATCTTCTATTTTCCACAGCCCAATCCACTGTTGAGAAGAAAAAGTTATACCCGACTCCTGAAGACTCCCACTAATTTTGCACATGATTTATTCCACTTCAATTTCTTCTTCATAAAGCCTCACAGCCTCTTCAATAATCGTATTAGCTGGCATCCCTTCTTTAAGATTGTGAACCTGAGGAAAATATCCTCTTGCATTATCAGAATTTTCTTCTTTTTCAAAAAGAAGAACAGGAACATCCATCTTTTCCTTTTTAGCCATCACATACATTTTTTTTATTACAAAATAGGAATGTGTGGCCATGAATACCTGGATATTTTCTTTGCTAAGCAAGAAAAGTATTTCCAGAAAACGAGAGAGAGCCCCGGGATGAAGTGCCGCTTCCGGTTCATCAACAAAAAGAATAGAACCCGGTTGCAGAAAACGATTCCCTAAAAGAGTATCAATAAGACCAATTTTTTTTACCCCTTCCGCTACCTGATGAAGAGCGTATTTATATCTTCCCTGCTTGAAATACCATTCTTTTGCTTGAGCATCGTAGACCACACTTCCATGAACAATTTTTTCTTCAAGAATTTTCCTTGCCTGAGCAAATGTGAAATAATTTTTCCCCTTTTGAGGTGGATAATCCACCGCCTTCGCTAAATCATAGTAGGTATCGTCAAAACCAAACATTTGCCAGTCTTCCCGACTTCGTTTGATAACAGAGAGAAGAGAAAGCACTTCTTTAGCAGGGAAAAAAACAGAATTTTCTTCTCTTTTCAAATCAACAGGATCAAGTTCTGCCTTCAAAGATGTTTCCGTATCCTTTCCAAAAGAAAAACGCCCATTCCCCTCATCCATTACCAGAGAAAGAGAAAACTTTCCATCAAGAGCATTCTTCCTCACCAGTTCACCTATTTTTTTTACTTGATAAGTCCAGTACATCTTGTCAGAAAGAACCTGCGCAAAAGTTTTTCTTTCATTCCCTCGTGCATACACTTCCAGGGAACGCACAAACACATAAAGAGCTTTTAATAAAAAAGTTTTTCCACAGGCATTTTCACCGATAAAAAGATTTATTTTGCCTACATTTTTCCATTCAAGACATTCTATAGGACCAAGATTTTCCATGAACATCTCTTTGATAGCCATACAGATCTCTTTTCCCTTCTTTCACATTATTATAAGGGTAAACCCCTTTTCTGTCAAAAGCCATACTCCATTTTCAACCCTGCGATGCCACCTCACCAAGACGTCCAACAATGGCTTTGTGGTTTTGAGACAACTGACTGAGATTCTCCATGACAAGAAGAATCTTCTCCTCTTTTTCCCTCTGAGCATCCAATCTTTGAACAAAGGACTGGAAAAGATTTTCCATTTCCTGCAAGGTATCGCAGAAACCTTTGATTTTCTCCTTCTGATCCCCCAGAGACTTCAGAAGGTTCATCACTACCCCATTCAGTTCCTGAACGGTGAGAACCACCTGCTGTGAACCCCCTTTTTGTCTCTCAAGAATCTCTGAGAACTTCCGGAGAAGGACTTCTACCCCCTCCATCTCTTCCATCGTTTTCTGCAGACCTTTATCCACAATCTCAAAATGACTCTGGGTTCCCGTGAGTTCCCGATTCATCTGCTGCACCTCTGTACTCACAGACTCGGCAAGCTGGGCTACACTCAGGGCAAGATTTCTCACCTCCTGACCCACAATGGCAAAGGACTTTCCATACTCACCCGCATGGGCTGACTGAATAGCCGCATTGATAGCTAACGTATTGGTATCATCGGCGATCTTTTGGATATTTCCCAAAAGTTCAAAAACCCTATCCGCCTTCAGGGTAAGACTTTGAAGGGCTTCAGTTGATGCTCTTGTTTCCTGCCTGGAAGCCACAAGACTTTCTTTCAGCCGTTCTATCACCTCACGAAGACTCTGGATATCATGCCCTATCCCATGCATCACTTCCACCATATCTCCGAAGTGCCCCATCCCGGCCTGAATGAGCTCATTTTCCTTTCCCAGCCTCTGCATCACCTGTTCAATATCTCTCATCACTGCTGACGCTGTTCTCGCACTTTCCTGCAAGACATTGATTTCACGACCAAACTCCTGCCTCATTTGTTTGGAGAGATCCAGCACATATTCCATGGCCATCTTGGCACTGGATATTTCACTATCCAACTGGCGACTTGTTTCTCCCAATTCCACAGCGATGGCTCTCATCTTGCCCAAAAGATTTTCCAGGGCTTCCTTCTGACGGGAGAGGGCTTCTTCTTTCTTCTGGCTCTCCTGCTGAATATCAGCGGCTCTCAACGCCATGGCAATAAAAAGCGACACAGAAAAAAGAAGCATCCCCCATGAACTGGTCCAGTATCTGGCCCAGATATGGAGCATAAAACCAAAAGTATCCTTCAACGAGAAAAAGATAGCAAGAAAAGTCCCACCAAACATAAGCCAAGCATACGGCTTTTTCTGAAAAGCGGCCAACAAATTGACCCAGAGCATATACAACGTCACCGGCAACACCCACAAAAGCTGCACTATCGAACCCATAACAAGCTCCCATGCCGGAAAATCAGGCATGAAAAAATTCACCACCACACTTCCCACTCCAAGGAGCCAGCAAACTACTTCCACCCAGCGCCGTTTGAAACCATAGAAACGATGGAAAAAAAGCACAAAAAAGATAAAAGAAAGATAAAGCCCAGAAAACGCTATCTTTTGTTTGAGAAGATAGCCAATCGGAAGATACTCCACATACAGATCAGTATAATAAAGCCCAATCAAAACCACCCCAATCCCTACAAAAAGAGATGCCTTATCTTTGGTTTTTGCAAACAAAAAGAGAAAATACACCATCATAAAAAGAGAGACAATGGTAACCACCTGCGGAATACCAAGACCTAACATGGTCTCCCATCGAACCCTCTGTTTCACCTCATGGTAAGGCGCTATCACCATCTCTCCAAAAGCCCCGATAGTTTTGTGGGTATAGACACGAATGGCTATGAGGTTTTCCCCCCCATACCGGACCACTTCAGGGGGAAGAAGAAACCCACGAGGGGCATGAGGCGTTCCAAAATAAAGGTTTGGGGGCTGTGAACCAGAAATCCCTACCAGCACGCCATTCAGATAAATCTCCACCGCATCATGAATACGGCCTGTATACAACCCTAACTTCTGATTGGACAAAGAAAGGGGGAGAGTAAACCTCTTTCGTAGCCAGGTATATGGCTCTTCTTCCCCCTGAAAAACAAAGGTCGTGGTGGGGAATTGCACCACCTTCCAACTATGATCCTGATACTCTTCCTGGGCATAGAGAGGATTATCACCAAAGGTATAACGCCAGTTGTCAAGGAGTGGGATACTCGTAGTAAAACCACTCATCTGAGAAAAGAACACCATACTCAAAAAAATATAACCCAACCAGGAAAGAAGACCCCTCATACTATCCGCCACCCTTTTCCTTCTTTTTGTACGCCAAACGCAAATGTTCAGTAATGATATCCTTCTGATGAGGAAGGGCATAATCAAGCGCTTTCTGAAGATACAGAATGGCATTCTCATAGTCCTCTGCAACGTAGTATGCCCATCCTAAACTATCATAATACGCCCCTGATTTTGGCGAAAGCTGAACAGCCTTCCGGCATTCACTGATGGCTTCAGAGAGATTTATGCCAAGTTCCGCATAGGTATAGCCCAGATTATTGTGGGCACCCGCATTGTTAGGATTGAGTTGTATAGCTTTGCGAAAGTGAAGAATAGCCTGATCATACCTCTTCATCTCAAAATACACATAACCTAAACTGGAATAGGCCATAGAACTCTGAGGATTGGTTTCTATCACCTTTCTGAAGTATCTCTCGGCATCCTCCCATCGAGCTTCCTCTGAAGCTATATATCCCAAAAGCATCCATGTTTGCATCTGCTGCGTGAGACTGATTTTCTTGGACTTCTCTACCAACTGGAGATAACGTTTTGCTTCCTCTTTCTTGCCCACATTCAAATAGCACATCCCTAAAAAATAGGCCAAAGTATCATCAAGTCCATACTGATCCTTCAAACGTTCAAGATCTTCCAGGGCCGCCGAAAACTGTTTCTTCTGGATAAAGGTCTTGTATACCCTATCGGTTTCTTTACGCAGTTCATCTGTGAGGGCCATATCACTCCTCTTCTCAAAAACAAAAAGGGGCTATCCTCGGAGAGCCCCTTTTTTTATTCTATTTTGTGTATGGTGCCTGGGTTCCTGTCTGCCCAGATTCCTTATCCTTTTCAAATACATTGGGTTCATTCCACTTGATCTGAGTAATACTCTTTTGAGCCACTTCCTTCACCGAATTGAGGTATGGTCCCTGCGTCACCCGCAACAGATAGACAAACGAAGACTTGTCTCCGATTTTTCCAAGGGCTTCACAGATATCGGCTACCAATCCATTGTCGGGAGTTTTCTCAAGTAAATCATACAGAATGGTAAGCACATATTTGTCCTTGGCCTTGTCGCCCATCAGTCCCAACGCCTGTACCGCTGCCCGCTTCACAATGAGGTCCTCATCCTGATAAGCCCGCGTAGCAAGCGCCTTCACCGCCCTTTCATCCCCTATCTGGGCCAAGGCCTTGGCGGCTACCAATCTCACCTGGTAGGTGTAAATCTTTCTTGTTCCCCCTACACGAATAATGGTTTCAGACCCATATCCAAGGGCCTCAATGAGAACAGGTACGGCCTCCTTTGCCTTGAGTTCTCCCAAACGGAGAATAGCCTTGATCTTCACTGGCACATCATCAGGGTCCTGAAGAGAAGCGGCTACAATGAGTTGATCAATAGACTCGGCTCCCAATGAGTTAATATACTCTTCGGTGATATTATGGGCTGCAAAAACCCACCCCCAAAGAATAAGTAACAGGCCTGCGATAAGATGCTTTCTCATATCCTGCCTCCTGTGTTTTCCTCTTTGCCATACGAGGAAATTTCCCCGTTCTATTCAACCATATCTATCGACTTTACCGGAAGCAAAACTTAAGTATTTTTTTCATTCTCTTCCGGTAAAAATATGAGATCAAGAACCTCTGTGGCCTTTTCCACATAATGAATGGTGAGGTCCTTTTTGATCTCATCGGCTATATCCGCGACATCTTTTTCGTTCTGTTTTGGAATGATCACCTCGTAAATACCGGCACGCTTGGTAGCCAGAAGCTTCTCCCTGAGCCCACCTATAGGAAGCACATCCCCCTTGAGAGTAAGTTCCCCGGTCATGGCGATATCATGCCGCGCCTTTCTCCCTGAAAAGGTAGAAACAATCGAACTCAGCATGGTAATCCCGGCCGATGGCCCATCCTTGGGAATAGCCCCCTGAGGCACGTGAATATGAAGATCATTCTCCTCAAACATCTGGGGGGCAATCTGATACCGCTCTGCAATGGAACGGGCATAGGAAAAGGCAATCTTTGCCGACTCCTGCATCACCTCACCAAGGTTTCCCGTGAGAATGAGGTTACCTTTTCCCTTGAAAATAGTAGACTCAATATAGAGCACATCCCCTCCACTCTCCGTCCATGCCATACCGGCTATCACACCAACCCTGGGCTCCTTCTGCATCTTGGTATAATCATAACGGGGAATACCAAGATATTCCTCCAGTTTTTTTCTTGTCACCACAAAACGAGAGAAATTCTTTTTGACTTTTTCACGGGCAACCTTTCGAACAATCTTGCCTATGTGTCTCTCAAGACTTCTCACCCCAGCTTCCCGGGTATAGCCACGAATAATCTGCAAAATCTCCTCATCAGCTATCCGAATCTTCACATCCCCAAGACCATTCTCCTGACATTGCTTTGGAAGAAGGAAGTTTTTGGCTATCATCTTTTTTTCAAGTTCCGTATAACCAGGTATTTCAATAACCTCCATACGGTCTCGAAGGGGATCTGGAATATTGTAGAGATTATTGGCCGTGGTCACAAAAAAAACATAGGAGAGATCCACATCAAGGGCAAAATAGTGGTCGTTAAAGGCATGATTCTGCTCCGGATCAAGGACTTCAAGAAGGGCGGCACTTGGATCACCCCGAAAATCCATGGTCATCTTGTCCACCTCATCTAAAAGAAAAACCGGATTCATAGAACCAGCCTTGCGCATCAGTTGCACAATCTTGCCTGGAAGTGCTCCAATATAGGTTCGCCTGTGTCCCCGAATCTCTGCCTCATCCCGTACCCCTCCTAAGGAAAAGCGAACAAAGTTTCGGTTCAAAGCATGCGCGATCGATTGAGCGAGCGAGGTTTTCCCCGTTCCTGGAGGTCCCACAAGACAAATGATCGGTCCCTTGGATTGGGGATTCAGCTGGCGAATAGCAATAAAATCAAGGATTCTCTCTTTGGCTTCTTTGAGACCATAATGCTCCTTTTCAAGGATATCCGCCGCAAGATTGATATCTTTGTTATCCTGGGTGTACAGATTCCAGGGAAACTCCACTACCCAGTCCACATAGGTATAATTCATATGATACTCAGGAGAAGACGTTGGCATTTTTCGGAGTCTATCCATTTCCTTTTCAATCTTCTCCTTGACATGGTCGGGATAGGTGCGGTTTTTCATCTTCTCCCGCAGTTCCTGAAGATTGCTATCCTCTTCTATGATTTCTCCATCCTCTGCCTCGGTTTCATGGAGCTCTTTTTGAATCTCTTTGAGTTGTTCGTTGAGGATATATTTCTTCTGCTGTTTCTCAAGACGATGCTGTACCCTTTGATTGATGTCCTGCTCCATCCGGACAATATCTGTTTCCTTCTTGAGAAGGGCAAGCGTTTTGGTAAGACGCTGATTCAGGCTATTCTCCTCAAGAATCTGCTGACGCTCTTCTACAGAAGAAGGAAGATTGGACATCACGGCATCAATGAGTTTTTCAGGGGTGTTCACCTCAGCGAGGGCAAAAATCGTCTCTTTAGGTATCTTGTCGCTAATCTCGATATATTCAATAAAAGCATCCTTGAGAGCCCGAACAAAAGCCTCCACCTCTTCCTCATTCTCCACATAGGTTTCAAGGGGAACAACCTCTGCCCATGGAAAGTCCTCGGATTCAGCCTCCTGATACCGGAGATCAATGGCCTCAGCCCTCTCCTCCCCTTCCGCCACAAGACGAACAAGCCCGTTAGGAAGATTCATCATCTCCACAATTGTGGCTATACACCCCACCCGATACATATCATCCTGGGTGGGGGTCTCTACTTCTTTGTCTTTCTGGGCAATGAGAAAAAGCTTTGTGTTATGCTCATAGGCATAGAGAACCGCACGAATGGAACTTGGCCGTCCAATGATGAGAGGAACCACCATATGAGGAAAGACCACTACCCCCTTCAGCGGGATAATGGGAAGCTTTTGTTTCTCTGACACATGGCCTCCTTGCTACTCGAGAATAGGATCAGCTCTGTCTGTGATCACTTCTTTGGTAATAATACAGCGTCTCACCTCTGGAAGCGATGGCACCCGGAACATAATCTCTGTCATGGCCTCCTCAAGAACAGAACGAAGACCACGGGCTCCCGTTTTTCTTTCAATGGCTTTTTTCACAATGGCATCAATAGCCTCATCCGTAAACTGAAGATCAACGTTATCTATAGCCATGAGATACTCATATTGTTTGATCAGGGAGTTCTTGGGATCAAGCAGCACATGTCGAAGTTCCTCTTCTGTCAACTCGGACAACGTCCCGATCACAGGAAGTCTCCCCACAAGTTCAGGGATAATCCCGTACTTCACCAGGTCATAGGGAGTAACATAGGAGAGGATTTCTGCCGTATCCATCTTCTCAAACTGCTGACTACGAAACCCTATCTCCTTTTTGGCCAATCGTTGACGAATAATATCTTCGAGTCCAACAAAAGCCCCACCTACAATGAAAAGAATATTCGAGGTATTGATGAGGGGATTGAACTGCTGGGGATGTTTCCGTCCACCATACAGAGGCACAGAAGCCACTGTCCCTTCGATAATCTTGAGAAGTGCCTGTTGAACCCCTTCCCCCGAGACATCACGGGTGATAGAGGGACTCTCACTCTTTCGAGAGATCTTGTCAATCTCATCGATATAGACAATCCCCATCTCTGCCTTGGCAATCACGTGAGAAAACTCAGGAGAGGCTGGATCCACCGTCCCACCGCCTGCATTGAGAATCAAACGCTGGAGGACATTTTCGACGTCATCTCCTACGTATCCTGCCTCCGTAAGCGTGGTGGCATCAGCAATAGCAAACGGAACATTCAAAAGCTTGGCTAACGTCTTGGCAAGAAGGGTTTTTCCACTCCCTGTAGGACCGATGAGAAGCACATTGCTTTTGTCCAGTTCTACGGTTTCTTCTGAAAGCCCATGAAACTCTCCATGATGATGAAGAATACGCTTGTAGTGATTGTACACAGCCACCGCAAGAATCTTCTTCACCTTCTCCTGGCCTACCACATACTGATCAAGAAAACGCTTGATCTCCTCAGGGGTAGGAAGGCGTCTGATTTCATCCCCTATGAGGGAACGCTTTTGATCCTTCTCAATCATGGAGTAACAGCTTTGAATACAGTTCTGACATACATAGACATTGGCTTTGTCCACTGATTCAAAGATATACCCCCGGAAATGTTCCAGTGGCATTCCACAGAGGGCGCACTTTCTCAGTTGTTTCTTGGTTGAGGTTTCCTTGTGATCTGCCATCCCTTATGCCCTTTTCTCAATAATTTCATCGATAATACCATAGTTTTTGGCATCCACTGCAGACATAAAGAAGTCTCTATCCGTATCCTTCTCAATACGTTCTATCGGCTGACCGGTATGTTTTGCAAGAATGTTATCCAGCACCGATTTAATACGAAGCATCTCTTCAGCTTGAATCCTCACATCGGTAGCCTGTCCCTGGGTTCCCCCTGATGGCTGGTGAATCATGATCCGGGACTGGGGAAGGCTATAGCGCTTACCCTTGGTACCAGCGGCAAGAAGCACAGCCGCCATAGAAGCCGCCTGCCCTATACAGATCGTCGAAACGTCACACTTGATGAAATTCATGGTATCATAGATAGCCAAGCCTGCCGTAACCACCCCACCAGGAGAGTTGATATAAAGGTGAATATCTCTCTCTGGATCCTCTGCTTCCAAAAATAGAAGCTGAGCAATCACAAGATTGGCCACGTCATCATCAATAGGTGAACCCAAAAAGACGATCCTGTCCTTCAACAGTCTCGAATAAATATCATATGCCCTTTCACCACGGTTTGTTTGTTCTACGACATAAGGAACCAGCATCTTTCTCTCCTTTGAAAAATGAAACTATTACAATATACAGAAAAGACGACAAAAAGTCAAAATTCTCCAGCAAAAAACATACTTTCCCCCTCTTCCGATACGAATCCTATCGATTCGTAGGACCAGAAAACATCTTCTTTTTTTCTGCAAAACCAAAGGTAAGAAACTCCTCAAACTCCTTATAAAGCCCATAGACATCGGGATAATCGTACTCCAGTTCTCGTTCAAACACCTTGAGTTCGTTATAGAGTTTCCAGGCCTGGTCTAAGTATGTCTTCGAGTCTTTCCCCATCTTGACAAGGAGAATACCCGTATATACCTGATTATAATAGGAATTCTCACGGGATTTTCTTTGATTTTCAGGAAGTTGATAGCACTCGGCCGCCTTGAGATAATACTTGTAGGCAAGGGTGTACAATTTCCTTTGATCATAAATCCTGGCCAATTGAAAATAGATATCTGCTTCCGCTGGAATATATTGAGCCGCCATTTCATAATAGCGAATGGCTTGATTCCATTGCCGTTTTTCATAAAGCATATCGGCCACGCCCTTGGCACGAATACCCTTCATTTCTTCCTGAGAAAGAGAAGAAAAATAAAACCCATCCACTTCGATTTTTGCCTTGGCTACCGCTGAAAAAGAGAGAGAAAAGAGGCTAAGCCACAGAAAAAGCACTACTAATCTTCCATACATCGCCTGCTCCAAGGGTCACTAACACCGCCTGAGTACTCATAATTTGAGGAAGCACTTCCTTCACCTGTTCAAGTGAAGCAAAGTAGTAGAGTCTTGAATTTCCTCGAAGCTTCACAATCTCATCATAGATGAGTTTACTTGAGACATTCCCGGGATTGATCTCTCTCGCAGGATAGATCTCTGTGAGAATAATTCTATCAGCAAGAGAAAGCGCCTCAGCAAATTCACGATAAAAAGAAAGTGTCCGTGAGTAGAGATGGGGCTGGAACACTACCACCAGTTCGGCTCCCTTCTTCTCGGCCAATTTCCTTGCGGCCTTGAGAGTAGCACTGACCTCAGAGGGATGATGGGCATAATCATCTATCACCACCAGATCATCCGTCTGGTATTTCACCTCAAAACGACGGCTAGCATTCTGGAAAAGAGAAAGGGTTCGATAGATCACCTCTTGGGGTACCCCATGCAATTTGGCCGTTACAGCAGCAAGAAGGGCATTGTACACGTTGTGCATACCGGGAACATTCACATAGAAGGTTCCTATTTCCTCTTTTCCACGAACAAGGACAAAACGCGAAGAAAACTCTGAGAGTTCCACTTCCTTGGCCATAAAATCAGCCGGCGTCTGAATACCCACAGAAACCGCATGGGGAAGTTTCTGTTTGTCCACAATCTCTCTCAAAGGTTCATTGTCCCTATTGTACACGATAAGCCCATAGGGAGAAACATGATGAGTAAGATAGGTGGTAAAGGCCTTCTTGATGTTTTCAAAGTTTCCATAATAATCTAAATGGTCCGCATCCACATTGGTAATCACCGCTGTGTCCGGATACAGCTTGAGAAACGACTCAAATGCCTCACAGGCCTCATAAATAAAAAACTTTCCCTTTCCATCATATCCGGAGCCACCGATATCGGAGAGCTCTCCACCAACAGCCAAAGATGGATCAAGATTGGCCGCCAAAAAGATCTTGGCTAACATGGAAGTAGTCGTCGTTTTGCCATGGGTTCCTGAAACCCCAATGGCATACTTGGATGAGGCTAACATCTGAAGAAGTTTTGCTCGTTCAATCAGAGGAATACCCAATTGTTTTGCCTGAATGAGTTCAGGATTCTCATCTACTTTTACAGCGTTTGTATATACCACCAGATCGATATCTTCGTGGATATGATTGGCATGATGCCCTACAAAGACTTCCATACCCTTCTGTCTCAGGTCCTGAAGTGTGGCTGAATCGCTCCTATCAGATCCAGAAACCTGATGACCTCTTGCCCAGAGAATTCGGGCAAGCGCCGACATGCCAACTCCACCAATACCTACCAAAAAAATATGCAACCTGTGTCTCAACTGTTCAGAAGAAAAAAACGATCCCATACCACGCTACTCCTTTTTTCTGGCTTTTTTACTGCCCTATTATGTGTATCGGATTTCTTTCAAGAAAGATAAGTCTCCCTCTTTCAAGTAAGAAAAAGAGGGCTGTCCCCCGAGAGACAGCCCACTGTGGGTGGTACTGGATTCGAACCAGTGACCTTCTGCGTGTGGGGCAGACGCTCTGAACCAGCTGAGCTAACCACCCGTTTCGGATGTGGGCGGTACTGGATTCGAACCAGTGACCCCCTGCGTGTCATGCAGATACTCTAAACCACCTGAGCTAACCGCCCATCCATTGTTATTATTATAAGGCAAAAGAAAAATTTTTGCAAGGGAGTTGGAAAAAAAGTGCTCTGTCGTTCCACATATGAAACTGAATACC
>FQKF010030049.1_pt1 | contig 20530 bp, 17 predicted proteins | sample 1504521 | NCBI WGS metagenome assembly FQKF01 (sample SAMEA4475357, study PRJEB15587) | soil metagenome | biome: Soil; feature: Field | place: India | collected 2015-03-11 | depth 0 m
CGGGCAGGAAGCGGTCGGTGATGTAGCGGTCGCTTAAGCGCACACAACCCACGATAGCTGCATCGCTGTACTTGACATTGTGAAACTCCTCGTAGCGAGTCTGGATGTTCTTGAGGATGTGGATGGTCTCCTCTTGCGTGGGTGGCTCCACCATAACGCGCTGGAAACGGCGGTCGAGCGCGCCGTCCTTCTCGATGTATTGGCGGTACTCATCCAGCGTGCTGGCGCCGATGCACTGTAACTCGCCGCGCGCCAGGGCGGGCTTGAAAATGTTGGAGGCATCCAACGAACCCGAAGCGCCACCTGCACCCACGATGGTGTGGACTTCATCAATGAACAGGATGACATCGCGGCTCTTTTCCAGCTCGTTCATGATGGCCTTGATGCGCTCTTCAAACTGACCGCGGTATTTCGTACCGGCTACCAAGGCAGCCAGGTCGAGCATGACAATGCGCTTGTTGAAGAGCGTACGGCTCACCTTTTTCTGCACGATGCGCAGGGCCAGGCCCTCCACAATAGCCGTCTTACCCACGCCCGGCTCTCCGATGAGGATGGGGTTGTTCTTTTTACGCCGGCTGAGAATCTGGCTAACGCGCTCGATTTCCACTTCGCGGCCGATGATGGGATCGAGTTTGCCCTCTTCGGCCAATTTCGTGATGTCGCGGCCAAAGTTGTCCAGCACCGGCGTGCGGCTCTTACCCTGGCTTTTAGAGCTGCCGGCTCGGAAGGCGCCGCGCTCTTCTTCCTCGTAGTAATCGTCGTTAGATGAAGAGGCAAACAGGTTGGGCGAGGCCAGGTCTTGCTCAGAGCGCACATATTCCATCTCCTTTTTAAAGGTCTCGTAATCTACGCCGTACTCGTTAAGAAACTTTGTTGCAAACGTGTCGGTGTGTTTCAGCAGGGAGAGCATCAGGTGCTCGGGCTGTACCTCTTCGCTTTTATGGAGGCGGGCCTCCAGGAACGTTACCTTGAGAATGCGCTGCATCTGGGTGGTTACCTGAAACTCGCCCACCGACAGGTTTTCGGCGGGCGGAAAGGCGCTACGGCGCGGAATCGTGTTTTCCACGCGCTTCTTGAGCTCCAGCACGTCCACCATCAGGTTTTCCAGTACACGCACCGGCAGGCTATCGCGCTCGTGCAAAATGCCCAACAGCAAATGCTCTGCGCCAACATAGTCATGCCCTAAACGGCGTGCTTCCAAACCACTTTGATGGATAATCTGCTTGACGACCGGAGAGAACTTCTGGTTCATGAATAGATCGGATAAATGTTAAAAGAACGGGAAACTGGGGGATACTCATTCGGACGGACGGGCTGCCTTTTAGGTTGTGCCGATAGGCACTTTTTTTTGCAAAAGTGCAATGCCTGTCCGTTTTACATGCTACTTTAACAAAAAAAGAAATAGCCGGTTGCACATGGCATAAACCTGACTGATTTCGCTCCGAAAAAGCGCAAATTAGGCTGTAAATTTACAAACAATCCCAGTCGTACAGTACCCGGTCGAAGCGGGCAGCGCGCAAGTCTTGTTCGCGAATGAAGAAGTGCCCGACGCCCATATCGCCCCACATCAGATCCATGCCCTCGTCGCAGTCCAATTGGAGCAGCAGCAGCATAGGGTCGTTCGTGCGGCGCGGGTCGTCCTGGGTAAAATAGGCGTATCCGCCCACCTTGTGCCCGTCGCTGCGAATGGCGCGCCCGGCGGCATCCTGCACGTCCCATTCGCGCTCGCCAAACTGGAGGAAAAAGTCATGGCCAAAGTGCTGCCAGAACTGGTAGTCAGTAATGGGCACAAGTTCCTCAGCCCACTCAAAAGCTAGCGGATACGAGTGCTCCGGGTGGTGGGGCAGCAGGTCGTAATCGGTGGGTAGTGTCAGTTCCGTTTGTAGGTCTTGCTCCTCCAGCAGTGGCGCCGGGAAGTAGAGGACGCGGAAATTCGCCTGGTTTTCGCCATCGTCGAAGTCCATGCCGTACATCTCGTCGTCGTTGATGTAAAACTGCACAATGCCCGATGTCGGGAACGGCGCCAGCGCGGGCATGTCCGCAAAATTGATCTGCACCAGCAAAAACAGCGGCCGCCCATCAGCACCTACAGGATAAGGTGTGCCTTTGGGCAGATAAGGTAACCCGCCTACCTTGCTCTCCCACCAGGAGGTCGGACGCTCCGCCTGCGCGCGAAGACGAATGTAGAGCTGGCGAGTGGACAACCACTTCTCCCGAAAAGGCGCTAATTCGGGCGGCATATCGGGCGGAAACAAAGCAGACTTCTCCATTTACTGTAAAGATGGGTATTTACTATAAAGATACTAATCTGGGGCGACGTCTCTTAACGGGAGGTGTCGCCTCCAGCCTTTATCAGGCCACTACAGAGGAGCGCGAAGGCACGAGGAAGCATTTCTCATTGAATACTGATGCGCTGGATGCGGTCGCCGGGTTGCAGGCGGCTAACGACGTCCATACCCTGGACGACTTTTCCGAAGATAGTGTAGCGTCCGTCCAAGTGAGGTGTGGGGGAGTGGGTGATGAAAAACTGGACGCCTTCGGTGTCGGGGCCTGCGGAGGCCATGCCCACGTAGCCTTCGTCGTCGTAATAAAGAGGGCCGATTTCGGTACGCAGTGAGAAGTCGAGGGCTCCATAGCCATCGCCGCGAGGGCATCCGCCCTGCACGACGAAGTTGGGCACGACGCGGTGGAAGGTTTTGCCGTCGTAGTATCCCTCGCGGGCCAGCTTAACGAAGCTGGCCACCGAACCGGGCGCCCAGGCCGGGTAGAGCTGGAAGGAGACTGTGCCCAAATCCGTCTGCACGACGGCGCGCGTGTTGGCGTTGACGGTGGCCAGCACAGCCCAATCAATGGGGTAATTGTAGCGAGGCTTCTGCTGAGGCGGTTCGGGCCGGCCTTCCAAATAGGCCAGTGTTTTTTCTAAAGCCAAGTAGGTCTCAAAGTTGCGCGGGAGTTTCAGGCGCTCAAGGGCGTAGCGGATCTCGGCCAGTTGCGTTGAGTCGGCGAAGCCGCGGTATTGCAACACGGGCGAGCGCATGCCTTCAGCGGCAGCGGCCATCATGCCAGCGTCGCCTGAGCGGATGGCTTCCATGAAGTACTCGAACAGGTCGCGCTTAACGTAGCGGAGGTTTTCGCCAAATTGGCGGGCGACGTCGGGGCGCCGCGCAATGTCAGAGAGCGCTTCTACGGCGCCGCTGCGCACCACGACGGATGGGTCGGCATAGCCCTTGTCGTGAATCCATTTGAACTGCCAGCCCACTTCGCTGAGCGCCCTAAGGCAGGCGGCGCGCTCGTAAGGGTTTTGCGATTTCATGAAGGCATCGCGCAGACGGTAGTTGAGGTACTCCTTGCGTTCGTTGGTGCTGCTGAGCCATTTGTACGAGGCTCGAAACAGCGCCACGCGCGTGGGCCAGGGCAGGTCGGCGTTGTCGCGCCCGATGCGCCAGTAGTAGTCGGCGTCCTTGGAGTTTCCGTAGGTAACGAAAAACTCCGCTGCCGTGCGCGACACATGCGGATTAGGGTCCTGAAGGAGCGGTGACACTAAGGCAAACACCGTGTCCGGCTCGAAGAGGGCCAGTGCGGAGATGACATTGCAGCGCACGCGCCAGTCCTGCTCGTTCTTGATGGCCTTCGACAGGATGCCGAAGGCTGGGCGGGTGCGCGATTTGCCCAGCGCTTTGGCCAGCGCCATGCGGATGTCCGGGTCGGTCGAGCGCACGAAGGCGGCCGCTAACTCAACAGCCTGTGCGCTATCTGGCACTACCTCGGGCGAGCGCGCCAGATAGTGGGCCGCTATCAGGCGCACAGATACGGGGAGCCGCTCGTTGGCGACGTATTTTATTAGGGTAGTTGTCCCTTCTGGGCTGACCATACCGCGCAGGGCATATCGATACAGCGCCCGGCACTGGCCTTCGAGCAGGAGGGTGTCGGTGGGTTCGTAAGTGCTCACCGTGGCGATGTAGCGCAGGCTTTGCGTGCCACCGCACTTGCCTACGGCCTCCAGCACTGCGGTGTTGAAGCGCTGGTGCTGCGACAGCGAGTCGTCCTGCCGGAATGCTTCTACCAACGGCTGCTCGGCGCGAGGCGAGCCTATCTGACCCAGCGCAAAGGCGGCCATGATACATACCTCTTCGGAAGGATCGCGCAGCAGCGGCACGAGCGGCTCCACGGCGGCAGAGTCGCGCACTGAGGCAAAGGCCAACGCCGCTATGTAGCGCAGCGTAGGGTCCGGATGGCTCAGGTAGGCAATCAGACTGTCGGAGCGGCCTTCGTCGCGCAAGTTGTAAAGGTGTTGCACCTCGGCCCTCGTCCAATCTAATTGTACTTTTTGCACTTCGCTGGCCTGCTCCGGCGCCAGACAACCCGTGCCCCAGAGCAGCAGCCAACCCAGCAGGCTTAACCCGGTAAATACGCGCATGTGTCTTGTTTTGGGGCAAATGTAGGGCGCTTACCGTCTTTGCGCACTCAGGGCGGAAAAGCGTTCTCTTAGCCAAACACAGCGCTGCTGTGCCTATCATCTCGGCTTGCCGGCGTGCCGGACGCACCTGCTTTTTCAGCGACACTCGGCGCTCACCCCCAGCACGTAGTTCTGCACGATGCCCAACGGTATTGCCATCTCGGCCCCGGCAAAGCCCGTCAGCAAGCTGTCGGTTATCTGAGCGGCGTATTGGCGCAGCATGGGCGCAGCCAAAGGCAGGTACGACCAGTGCCATTTTTCCTCGCGGTAGCCCGTGGGCCGCTCGGGGCCGAGCGGTGTATAGGGCTGGCAGAAGCCAAAGCGGTGGGCGTTATGGCGCAGCCATACATACACTTTCTTGTAGGAACCGCCGACTTCGAAGGCGTTGTTTTCCAGGGCGTTCAGGTCCACATCTGTACCCCAGTGATGGCGTGAAGCACCGGGCATGGCTGAGTATTCCAGGATGGACTGAGCGCGCTGCACAGAATTGGGCCAGGCAGAGGCGCGGTCGTTCCATTTGCGTTCCCAGATGCCTTTCTGGTAGGCAAAAGAGCGCGTGGCGGAAAGCACCCGGAGGGCAATGCCGTCGCTCTGAGCGGCTTGGGCCATGCGAATGAAGGCATCAGCAGCTTCGCGGCGCAGGTACAGGCCGGCACGTGTAGCGTAAGGCGCCGGAATGCGCACGAAATCAGGGTGAGTTTTGGGGTCGAAGTTGCCCAGCAGTTCAGCCAGCGGAAACACGCGCCCGGTGTCGGCCAGCAGGGGGGCGCTGGCAACGCGCGATGTAGCCGGCGGTGGTGGAGCAGTGCTGGATTGGCAACCACTCAGAGCGCCCAAAAGCAGCGCACAGTGCGAGAAGGGAAGGCGAAGAAGCATATCGGCGAGAGAGGTGGAGGCCATTCGGGAGCCCGTTACGGGTTACCTCACCGTTGAAAGTGGCCGGCGTACGGAGGCAGAAGAGGACTCAAAAGAAGAGGCTCAAGCCACGCCTGCCTTCAAACTGGCGGCTCAAGCAACGAATAAACGATGTACAGCACAACAACAACGCTCATGCCCAGCGGACCCAGCCCCCACCATAGCAGCCCGCCCGCCAGAGCGAAGCCAGCAATGCGCCGCCAACCCGCCGGCCCAGCGCCGCTCACCTTTAGGCCGTGCATGGGAATGCGGCTGACCATCAGGTACGACAGCACGCCTACCAACCCGTAAACAGCCCACGGATGTTGGCGGAAAAAGTCGCCCAGCCCAAAAGCATTGTCGTAGGCAGCCAGCGCTATACCCAGTACAAAGACCGTGCAGGCCGGTGTGCTCAGGCCAATGAAGTAAGAGCGCGGCGTCGTGTCCAGATTGAAGCGCCCTAAGCGGTAGGCGCCAAAGGCACTGAGCACAAACGCCGGCGCGGCAGCCCAGCACCACAGCCACAGGTTATTGGGGCACATGGCGTCGGTCAACAGCCGATACAGCATAAGCCCGGGCACCACGCCAAAACTGACCACATCGGCCAGCGAGTCCAGCTCACGCCCCAGTGGCGAATGCACATCCAGAGCACGAGCCACCAGTCCGTCGGCGTAGTCGAGAGCAAACGACGCTGCTGTAAAAGCCGCAGCGGCGTAAGGCAGTCCATCCAACCATAACACCACAGCACAGCAGCCGCAGAACAGGTTGGCCAATGTCAGCGCATTCGGAAGGTGCTGGCGCATGGCGCAGAGGGATGGTTCAGGCAGTGCGGTATTTCTGATAGATGCGCTCGATGGCTGCGGCCAGTCGGCGGTCTCGGTCCGTAATGACATTGCCGGCGTCGTGGGTAGTCAGGTGGATTTCCACCGTATTCCACACATTGCTCCAGTTGGGATGGTGGTCCTGCTTTTCGGCTTCAAAGGCTACCTCGGTCATGAAGGCAAATGCTTCGGCAAAGTCGCGAAAGCGGAGCGTTGCCTGGAGGCTGTTGTCTTTCTCTTGCCACATGGTGAAATGCTGTCGTTTTGGGCAAAGGTACACACATGCTATTGGGCGTAGCCTCGCGGGCGCCACGGGTTTTTTTATGACGAAAATCACCTTAGCTTTTACCCGCCGGGCGGTCTATCTTTGACCCGCACCTGATCTTTTTAAACAAACCAGACCTTTCCTCCAAACACATGCAAGCGCTTATCGAGCAAATCGAACACAAGTATCGCAGTCTCGGGCAAGACCCGGAGACGTACCTGAAAGGACTGCTGCACACGCGCCCCATGACGTATTGGGATTACATCCAGGTGGATACCCTATTGTCGCTCCAACACCCGCGCACCAATTTCCCCGATGAAATGGTGTTCATTATTTACCATCAGGTTACGGAGCTGTTGCTCAAGCTGGTGCGCCACGAACTGGACCAGCTGACCACCGGCCCTGTACCTACGGCAGAGGTTTTTGAAGAAAAAACCCAGCGCTTAGTGCGCTATACGCGCCTGCTAAGCATGTCGTTCAGCATCATGAACCAAGGTATGCGCCGCGAGGAATACAACCAGTTTCGGCTGGCACTAGCGCCAGCCAGCGGCTTCCAGTCAGCCCAGTTCCGTTATATTGAGCTCCAGTGCACACCGCTGGAGAACCTCATCCCGCCGGGGCGGCGCTCAGAAGTGCGCCCAGGCATGACGATATTCGAGAAATTCCAGCTGCTTTATTGGCAGGATGCCGGCTACGACCGCACTATCGGCATCAAGAGCCTGACGCTGCAGCAATTTGAAGACCACTACTTAGCCTCGTTCATCGAGCTGGCCCGGCGCATGGAGCGCGACAACCTGTACCTGCGCTATCTGGCCTTGGCCGAGCAAGGCCGCGACTCCGATGCTGTGCGCGCAGCGCTGCGACTGTTCGACTACACGTTCAACGTCTCCTGGCCCTTAGTACACCTACAAACCGCACACACCTATCTGGGCAGCGGGCACGAGCAGACAGCAGCCACCGGCGGCTCGCACTGGGAAAAATACCTGCACCCGAAGTATCAGAAGCGTATCTTCTTCCCAGCCCTATGGAGCGAAGAAGAGCGTGCCTGCTGGGGCGAAGTGGAGGTCAGCGCCTGATGCGAAGCGCGCATTTTGGGCAAGGCATCTCTTCTGGCGCCGGGCATACAGGTCAAAACCTTGGAGGCACAGAGGTGTTTCTTCAATAAAAGATACACCATTCACCTGCTATCGTCATGTTCCACTGGTTCAAATCTGACCCGCTTAAAAAATTGCGCAAACAATACGACGATAAGATGCTGGAAGCGCGCGACCTGCAACGCAAAGGCGATATACAAGCCTTTGCCCAAAAAAGCGCTGAAGCGGAGGCCATTATGCAAGAGATAGAACGCCTCAGTCGCCAGCAGCCTCCGGAGAAGCGCTGAGGTCAATGACTTTGCGGCGCAGCTCGAAGTGGCGGCCCAGATACACCTTGCGCACCATCTCGTCGGCGGCCAGCTCTTCGGCCGTGCCTGCGCGCAGGATGCTGCCCTCAAACATGAGGTAGGCGCGGTCGGTGATGCTCAGCGTCTCCTGCACATTGTGGTCAGTGATGAGGATACCAATATTTTTGGTTTTCAGCCGGGCTACGATGTACTGGATGTCTTCCACAGCGATAGGGTCAATGCCGGCAAAGGGTTCATCTAAGAGGATGAATTTAGGGCTGCTGGCCAGCGCTCGGGCAATCTCGGTACGGCGTCGCTCGCCGCCGGAGAGGGTATCGCCGTTGCTATGGCGCACCTTATGCAGGTTGAATTCGGCGATGAGCTCCTCCAATTTTTCTTCCTGCTCCTGGCGCGACAGCGGCCCAACCTCGAGCACGGCGCGGATGTTGTCCTCGACGCTGAGCTTGCGGAAAACACTCGGTTCCTGCGGTAGGTAGCCGATGCCCTTTTGCGCGCGCTTGTACATAGGCAGGCGGGTGATCTCCTCCGTATCTAAAAACACCTGGCCCTCTGTGGGCCGAATGAAGCCCACGACCATGTAGAACGACGTCGTTTTGCCCGCACCGTTGGGCCCAAGCAACCCGACAATCTCCCCTTGCTTAACGTCAAACGACACATCGCGCACCACTGTGCGCTTGCCGTAGGTCTTCAGCAGATGCTCGGCGCGTAGAGTCATGCCCCCAACAGCTTTCTTACAGCTTCCGAAATGAGGCGCGGCTCGGCCTTGCCCGCCAGCTTCTTCGTGGCGGCGCCCATAACCTTGCCCATATCTTTGGGCGAAGTGGCCCCTACCTCAGCAATAATCTCGCGCACTGCCGACTCCAACGCCTCTCCTTCGAGCATGGCAGGCAGGTAGTGCTTGATGATTTCAATTTCCTCCGCCTCCTTCTGGGCCAAATCCGGACGGTTGTTGTTGACGTAAATCTCGTACGAGTCCTGGCGGCTTTTAATGAGCTTCTGCAAAATCTGCACCTCCCGCGCCTCGTCAATAGCCTGCCCCGAACCGTCAGTTTTAGCCAACAAAATGGCGCTCTTAATGGCCCGAATGCCCCGCAACGCTACCTCGTCTTTGGCCTTCATCGCGGCGGCTAAATCCTTGTTAATCCGTTCTTCTAACGTAGCCATAACTGCTTTTTTCTGAAAAAATCCGATGAGCACGGGCAAAGATAGGGCATTTGACGCTCGAGATACCATCGCTCGAGTCCTGTTCGCGTAAACCTCATCTGGGCATTCGTGGAAGCAAAAAGTGCAGAGGCCACATCTCCTGATGGGATATGTCACCTCAAATTCGGGCACTCGTAGCCCCCCAAAAACTTACTCGTGCATTTTTCCCCGCATCTTCGCCTCCGTTTTTAGGCCGCCCGACGGCTCGAAAAGGAAACATTTATGCAAAAAAGCGTCCTGTGGGAAGTCATGCGCTCACTCAGTAAAAAAGAGGTGCGCGAGCTGAACAAGTGGCTGCAGTCGCCTGCCCACAACCAACGCGAAGATGTGTCGCGACTCTTTGACTACCTGCACAAGCACCAGCACACCGACGCCGAAACTGCTGCCGATAAAAAGCGCGTGTGGAAGGCCGTTTTCCCTGGCGAGCCTTTCGACGATGCTCGTCTGCGGCAGGCCATGTTCTTCCTGCTCAAAGCCATCGAAGACTATCTGGTCTTCAAAAACAGCGTCGAAGACAAGGCCGTCTATCTGACCACGTTGGCCCAGATCTACCGCTCGCGCAAGCTGGACAAAGCCTACCGGCAGGTGCATCGCCAGGGGTTGGACTGGCTCCAGGAGCAACCCTTGCGCAACGGCTACTACCTGCTACACCGATATTTTCTGGAATTAGAAGAGTACAACTATCGCCTGCCCATTTCGCAGAACACTCCGGTCAATCTGCAGGAGTCCGCCGATGCGCTGGAGAAATGGTTTTTAGCCGAAAAACTACGCATTGCCTGCGCCATGATTGCACACCGCAATGTATTCCAGAAGATCAACTACGAGCCCGGACTACTGCCGGAGTCGCTGGACTATGTACTGAACAAAGACCTGCTCAAGGAGCCCGCCATCGCGGCGTTCTACTATGCCTACATGGCCATTATTCAGCCCAATGACGAGCAGTACTTCGACCAGCTGGAAAAACTCATCCACGCGCAAATCGGGTGCTTTGACCATTCTGAAGCGCGCGTGCTCTACATTGCGGCCATCAACTACTGCGTGCCCAAGATCAATCAGGGCAGTGCCGACTACGCCAGGCGTGCCTTCCTGCTGTACCGCTCTGGCTTAGAAACAGAGACGCTCCTGGAAAACGGCATTGTCTCGCGTTACACCTTCGGCAACGCCGTGGGCGCCGCCCTGCGCATTGGCGAATACGGCTGGGCCGAGCAGTTCATCGAACAATTCCAGCACCATCTGGAAGAGCGCGAGCGCAAAAGCATCGTCAACTTCAACCGTGCGCGCATCTACTACGAAAAGGGCGACTACGACAACGCCCAGCGCCTGCTGATGCGCTTTGAGTACGACGACATGCTGCTCAATATCATTGCCAAAACCATGCTGCTCAAGATCTACTACGAGCAGACCGAGTTTGAGGCCTTTGAGTCCTTGCTGGAAAGCATGCGCATTTATCTGCAGCGCAAGGAAGCCTTAGACCCCGCACGCAAGGCGGCCTATAAAAATATGCTGCGCATGATGCGCAAGCTGCTCAATTGGAATCCCTATTCCAAACCGCAAACGGAGCGCCTGCGCCAGCTCATCGAAACAACCCACCCGCTCATGGAAAAGGACTGGCTGCTCAAGCAGGTGGATAGGCGATAGCGACTTTGAACGCCGGCTCAGTCGTCGGGGTAGAGCAGGTACTCCCGGCGAATTTGTCGAAAAGCCTCCAGGTCGGACTGCCATGTGGCACGGATATCGGCTTCGCTGCTACCGGCTTCTATTTGCCCCCTCAGGCTGCGTGTGCCGGCTAAGCGGTCGAAAAAGCGGTTTTTCAGAAAAAAGGCCTCTTTATTGGGAAACTCGCAATACATATCGAGCAGAGGGGCCAAGCGGAGGGCGCGCTGTTCGTAGAGGCTGTCTACCTGCAGCGTCCGAAAGTCGAAACCCCGGCACAGCCGGCCTTCCAAGGGTGGGTATCGCGAGGCTTTGTTGGGGCGGGGTACAAACTCGATGCTGGCTGGTCCGGGATAGTCCGGATGCCCGACGACCTGAAAAGGCCAGTCAGTGCCGCGTCCGACGCTGATGGCGGTACCCTCGAATAGACACAGCGATGGGTACAGCAGGATGGCGCGCAAGTTGGGCAGGTTAGGGCTGGGCGGCAGTGGCGGTTCGTAGCGCGTCTGGTGGGTGTAGTTCTCGCACGGCACCACTGTCAGTGGTGGCGGCTCAGGCCCAGTCCACCGCTCGCCGACGAAGAGCCGAGCCAGCTCGCCTACCGTGCACCCATGTACAATAGGCAGCGGGGCCATGCCCACAAAAGACTGCAGGCGCATATCGAGCACCGGCCCATCCACGTAATGGCCATTCGGATTGGGCCGGTCGAGCACGATGACCGGAGTCCGCAACTCGCCGCAGGCCTCCAGCACGTAGTACAACGTAGAGATATAGGTGTAAAACCGCGCTCCCACGTCTTGGATGTCGTAAACCACTGCATCCACGCCGGCCAGGTCTTCGGCACTGGGCTTGTATTTTTTGCCGTAAAGGGAAATGATAGGTGTCCCGGTGCGCCGATCCACATCGTCCGGGATGCGCTGACCGTCGGGTGCATCGCCGCGAAATCCGTGCTCCGGCGCCAGAATGCGCAGTACACACATACCCGCTCCGACAAGCGTATCCACCAAATGCGTCTGGCCCACGCGCGAAGAGTGATTGACCACGACGGCTATCTGCTTGTCTTCCAGCAGCGGAAAATATACCTCCGTTCGCTCCGCTCCCACGCGCACGGGTGGTTGGGCCGCTACATTTGCATGCCAGACCAACCACGCTATGAAACCTATCCAGGTTTTGCCCCAATCGCTCCTTTGCATTTCAGCGGTGAAAAAACGGCTTTTTGACTGCACCGGCGCTATTTCGCCACCGGGCTTTTTTCTCCAAAGCCTTCAGAAGAGGGCGTCTCCATCAAACCCATTTGCTTGAGAAAAGCCCGGAGACGACACCTCTTGGAGGAGAGGTCGCCTCATATTCGTTTTCTAGTGGCTTTTTCTCCTTCGCAGCTGCCATTTTTTCGAAGGGCGGAAATTTTTGACCTTTTCACTGCCATTGCTGTTTATTCGCCGCATGAAAATAGGCGTCGTTTGCTACCCGACCTATGGCGGCTCAGGCGTTGTGGCCACGGAGTTGGGCCTCGGCCTGGCGCGCAAAGGCCACGAAATTCACTTCATCACTTACCGCCCGCCGGTGCGGTTGGGCCATTTTCACCAAAACGTCTTCTACCACGAGGTGGACTACGAAGACTACCCGCTGTTCGAATACCCACCCTACGATACCGCGCTGGCCTCAACCATTGTGGATGTGGTGCAATACCAGAACTTGGACCTCCTGCACGTCCACTACGCCATACCGCACGCTGCCGTGGCCTATATGGCCAAGAAAATCCTGCTTACGCAGGGGCGCTACGTACCCGTTGTTACTACGCTGCACGGCACCGACATCACCCTCGTGGGCGCCAACCGTACCTTTGCACCGGTGGTGGAGTTCAGTATCAACAAGAGCGACGGCGTCACGGCTGTTTCGCAAAGCCTCAAAAACGACACCCTGCGGTTGTTCAACATCCAGCGCGATGTGCGCGTCATTTACAACTTCATTGACTTCGAGCGTTTCCGCAAGGTCAACAAGGAGCATTTCAAAAAAATTATTGCTCCCGAAGGCGAGCGCATCCTGGCGCACACCTCCAATTTCAGGAAGGTCAAGCGCGTAGAAGACGTGGTGCGCATCTTTCAGCGCGTACGCGAGCGCGTGCCCTCCAAACTGCTCATGATCGGCGACGGCCCTGAACGGCCCAATGCTGAACGCCTGTGCCGTCAGCTGGGCATTTGCACCGATGTGCGTTTCTTAGGCAAACAGGACGCCATCGAAGAGCTGCTGGCCATTTGCGACCTCTTTCTCATTCCTTCGGAAAACGAAAGCTTTGGCTTGGCCGCCTTAGAGGCCATGGCCTGCGAAGTACCCGTCATCTCGTCTAACAGCGGAGGGCTGCCCGAGGTCAACCTTCATGGCATTACAGGCTACCTGAGCGAACCGGGTGACATTGAGGAAATGGCCCAGTATGCCGTCCGGCTGCTGACCAACGAAGCCCTGCACAGCCAGTTTCGGCAGAATGCCCTGAAGCAGGCCCGGCGCTTTGACCTCAACCTGATTTTGCCCGAATACGAGGCCTATTACGCGGAGATTTTAGAAAACAGCAAAATCAAAATCGAGTAACCTATTAGATGCTGCGCATTGCCGTATCGCCCACGCCTCTCGGCCGCTGGCAGGGTCAGCAAGCAGAAGCGGCCCTGACAGCGGCCGGCATGGCTTGTTCGCTGCTGGAGTGGAACGACTCACCGGAGTACGCGCTGCTGCGCGGCGATGCCGACGCTGCCGCCTGCTGGCTAAGCGACTGGCCGCCTGTACAGGGCCATGAACCGGTTGTGGTCAGCGCCCTCGTGTCGCGCCAGTATCCGTTCGACCTGCTGGTATGGCGCCTCGACGCTGCCGATCTGCGTCAGGATTTTTTTCTGAAAAAAGAAGCCACCGTGTTGGGCGCCGATGCGCTGCAAAAGGCGCAAATTGCTGAATTTAGGCCCGACCTGCACTGGGAGGCCCCGATGCCTGACCTTGCTCAGGCCTTTCAACGCCTGCGCGATGGCGCTGCCGATGCGCTGATGATTGCCCAGGCTGACCTGCCCGGCTCAGACATTCGCTTAGATGAGTGGCCGCATGCCGTTCTGCACCCGCGCGAATGCACACCCTCGCCCGGGCAGGGGACGCTGGCTCTGTTGGCGCGCCGCGACGACATCGCCACGCGCCGGCTGCTCCAGCGCACGCATCAGACCCAACTGTCGGCCTGCACCAATGTGGAGCGGCGCCTGCTGCGCGAAAGCCTGCGCGCACACTCAGGGACAGCCGTAGGTGCCTACGTAGAGCAGGGCGCTACGCGCTCTTTCCACCTGTTTGCCGCCGCAGTCCGGCCTGATGGAAGCCTGACGCGCTACCGCGTCTCACACAGCACCAACACCGAACTGGCCGAGCAAGCGCTCCGATACTTTGAGGAAAACAACACTTATTCGCGCACTTGAAGGTAGGCGTAGGCCAGCTCTAAAGCGCGCACCTGCGACTCGGCGTAGCGGTGCAGCACTGCATAGTCCTCGCGCGCATACTTCAGAAAGCCCGATGCTTGCCCGTACACTGCCGGCAGCGGCGCGCGCCGCAGCAGGTAGTAACCGTCTAAGAAATCCCGCACACCACCTGACAGGATGAGTGCTTGCGTGCGGACGCCCTCGCCCAGCTCTGCGCACAGTGCCCGCACGAAGTCGAGCATTTCCTCGGCGCTATGGCCCACGAGGGCAAACTTTTGGAAGACCTGACGCTTTTCGGGCGTGCTGCGCAGCAGCTCCAACTGGGCGAAATTGGTGCCGCCGGCCGCTCCGAACTCAATAGCAGCCAGCGGCAGCTGCAACAGCGCGCGCAGGCTGGCCGGACCCATGCCCTGTCCCACCTCTTTGACGGCTACGGGGAGAGGTACACGCTCCTGCAACTCGGCAATAACTTCTAACGGTGGGCGTCGAAAGCGGTCGCCTTCGGGCTGCATGGCCTCCTGCATAGGGTTGACGTGCACAAACAGTCCATCGGCCCGCAGGCGCTCCACCAAGCGCGTCAGCACGTCGGCTTCGCCGCGCTTAAGCAGCGTTTCCACTTGCGCCACGCCCAGGTTGACCATTAGCGGCAGATCGTGGCCCAGCGTATCGCGCACGTCGAAGTCGGCCAGAAATTCGTCGCTGTACAACAGCTGACGACACGACCCCAGCCCCATGCCCATGCCAAAGGCAGCACAGGCGCGGGCAAGGTTGTGGTTGATGGTGCGCGCCAGAGCCGTGCCGCCCGTCATCGAAGACACCCAAATGGGTGTGCGCAGCGTTTTGCCCAGCAACGCGACTGGTGGCAGACTGCCCGCCTGCGGATGCGCGCTCAGGAGCGGCTCGTAGTAAAAACGCCGGTCTAAGGCGAGGCGGTCCACTTGGCTTTGAAAAGCCAGCTCGATGTGGTCTTGCTTGCGCGACTCGGCGGTTGGGTCTGGATTGGCAAATTCAGCGGACATGCAGGATGTGGTTAAGAAAAATTTTTTCGTTGAAACAAAGGCGCCGCCTACAGGTTTTCGGAAAGGACCGGGTGGCCCCAAAACCATTCATCGTCTTGGGCGCATTTTTTACCGGCAAATCTTTTTGCTTTTGCTGTGAAATACGTCCATTTGCAACAGCAAAAACAAATTGCCGCCGTAAAAGGCCAGAAAACGACCGCTTCTATGAATATACGACCCTTTACCTGCATTCTCGGACTATGTCTTTTGGGTTGGAATGCTTCGGCGCAAGACCCCATTTTTTCCCAGTTTTACGCGGCACCGCTGCAGTTGAACCCTGCTTTTGTGGGCAGTAGCCACGCGCCGCGCGCAGGCGTAGCCTACCGCAATCAGTGGACAGGCTTCAACAACGCCTATCGCACTTATGCCGTATTTTATGAGCAAACGCTGGAACACCTCAACACAGGTGTGGGCTTCAACGTAGAGGGCGACGACGCGGGCAACGGTATCCTGCGCACCCTGCGCGCGTCGGCCCTGTTTTCGTATCGCCTACAGTTGACCGAGCGCCTCGCCGTGAAAATTGGCGCCGAAGCTGGCATGCACCAGACAACACTGGACTGGGACAGGCTCGTCTTTCCCGACCAGCTCGACCCCATTCAGGGGCCCGTCATCACCACCTCAGAGTTGCGGCCCGATCGGCCGAACAAATCCCTGCTCGACCTGTCGGCAGGCCTCCTGCTCGTCAGCCCGCGCTTATGGCTGGGTCTGGGACTCAAACATCTGAACACGCCCGACCAGGGTATCCTTTTTATCAACGACAACCTCTCGGGCGGCCTGCCCATACGCTACACCGTGAATGGCGGCATGGAATTGCCACTGGGGCGTAGCAATAAAGGCGGCATGGCCTCGTTTATTTCGCCGAATTTTTTGTTCGCGTCGCAAGGGCCGTATCGCCAGGTCAACGCTGGAGCATACCTTGCTGTAGGGCCGGTCTTTGGCGGCGCGTGGTTCAGACACACCTTAGCCAACGCCGACGCAGCCATTTTTCTGGTAGGCTTCCGACAGGATATGTTCAAATTGGGCTTTAGTTACGATATGGCCGTCTCCCAGCTGGCCGCACGGGCAGGTGGAACGTACGAAGTTACATTGGGTCTTTTTTTCGACCGCGGTCGAAAACGCCCGGTGGATTGGAACGACTGCGGAAAAATGTTCCGATAATTGCGCGTCGAAAAACGTCCGGCAAAATTTAAGGGCGTTAAAATTTGCCTTGTTACCAGCCAAGCCACTTTCACACGCTACATTTGCTGCTCATTTTCTAAAACCGGATAAGTTTTAATAACAATGAAGAAAACACTCATTCACGGGTTAAGCCTGCTTTTGCTGGGCTTGTTGGTTGTTAGCTGCGGTCGCCGCACGGAGCGCTCCTCCACAACCAACTGGAAGTACAACGACCAGAAGTGGGGCGGTTTTGAAAAACTGAACTACGAAGGTCAGGCCACCGGGCCGAACTTGGTGCTCATCGAAGGCGGTACTTTCGTCATGGGGCGCACCCAGGAAGACCCTACGTACGAATGGAACAACGTGCAGCGCCGCGCAACGGTCCAGTCCTTCTATATGGATGAAACGGAAATTGCCAACATTGACTACCGCGAGTACCTGTACTGGATGGCCAATGCTTGGGGCGAAAGCTTCCCGGAAGTGGTACGCAAGGCTTTGCCTGACACGTTGGTATGGCGCGAAGAGCTGGCTTATAACGAGCCGTTGGTCGAGTACTACTTCCGCCACCCGTCCTACGACGACTACCCTGTGGTGGGCGTCAACTGGGTGCAGGCTAGCGACTACTGCGTGTGGCGTACCGACCGCGTCAACGAAATGATCCTCATCGAGCGCGGTATCCTGAATCCTACGCCCGACCAAAAGAACGAAAACACGTTCAACACGGAGGCCTATCTGGCTGGCCAGTACGAAGGCTCGGTGCGCAAAAACCTGCCCGACCGCCGTACGGGTGGCGAGCGTCCTGTGCGCTTAGAAGACGGCATCATGCTGCCCACCTATCGCCTGCCTACTGAAGCCGAATGGGAGTATGCCGCCCTGGCGCTCATCGGTAACCAAGCCACCAGCAAAGACGAGCTTTATACCGATGGCCGCATCTATCCGTGGGACGGTAACACCCTGCGCTACCAGAAGCGCAACCGCTACCAGGGTAAAATGCTGGCCAACTTCAAGCGCAGCGCTGGCGACTACGGCGGTATGGCCGGCGCCCTCAACGACAAGGCCTTCGCCCCCTCCCCCGTGCGCTCCAACTGGCCCAACGACTTCGGCCTGTACAACATGGCCGGCAACGTCAGCGAATGGACGGCCGACGTCTATCGTCCGCTGACCTCGCAAGACCTCGTGGACGTGGAAAACATGGACCTCAACCCCTATCGCGGTAACATCTTCATGCACAAAGAGCGCGACCCCGAAACCGGCGCGCCCGTCCAGAAAAACGAACTGGGCCGCCTGAAGTACGTCGTTCAGGATACGACTGAAACAGCCCTGCGCGACAACTACAAGCGCCCGGAGGTGTACAACTACTTGGACGGCGACAAGGAGTCGGAAGTCGAGTACCGCTACGGCATCAGCACGCTCATCAATGACGAGGCCCGCGTTATCAAAGGCGGCTCCTGGGCCGACCGCCCCTGGTGGCTGTCGCCCGGCGCACGCCGTTATTTAGACCAGAATAAAGCGAGCAAAACCGTCGGCTTCCGCTGTGCCATGACGCGCGTAGGTGCACCTACCGGCAACAACGAGCCTTCGGGCAACCACTTTAAAACGAAGAAAAAGCCCGTCAAGCGGCGCTACAAATAAGCCTAATTCTCTTAGGGGCACTTCATAGAACGGGAGCGGCAGAACAGTCGCTCCCGTTCTTTTTTGCTTAGAAGCCCTACCTTTCGCGTGTTTTTCACCGCCCTATGGTTACACTCGACCAACTCTACGCTATCTATCGGCAACACCCCGACATCTGCACCGACTCCCGACGCATTCGGCCCGGCTGCCTCTTCTGGGCGCTCAAGGGCGAACGCTTTGACGGCAACCTCTTCGCCCGAGCCGCCTTAGAAGCAGGCGCTGCCTATTGCATCGTAGATCGCCCAGATTGCCAGCACGCCCCTGCACGCTGCCTTCTGGTGCCCGACACCCTCGAAATGCTGCGCATACTGGCCACCCACCACCGCAAACAGCTGGAGATACCCGTGCTGGCCATCGGCGGCTCCAACGGTAAAACTACCACCAAAGAACTTGTTACAGTCGTCCTGCGCCAACAATACCGCTGCTCTGCCACTGAGGGCAATCTCAACAACCACATTGGTGTGCCCCTCACCTTATTAGCCACGCCGCCTGACACCGAAGTCGCCGTCATTGAAATGGGCACCAACCAGCCTGGCGATTTGGAGCACCTGTGCGCCATCGTCCAGCCCACCCACGGGCTACTGACCAACATTGGCAAAGAGCATTTAGAAAAATTAGGCTCTATCGAGGGTGTAAAAAAAGCCGAAGGCGAACTGCTCGACTACTTAGCTACACACGGTGGTTGCGCGTTTGTCAACCTCTCCGAAAAGCACCTCAAGGTTCTTTCCAAAAAGGTGCGTCGAAAGGTTTTCTACGCCGAAGCGCTTCCCGATAGGTCTCATGCGCCCAGCATTATTCGGGTAAAGCGCCTGCCCGCTGCTCCGTTTGTACGCGCGCAATTCAGCCCCTCGCCGGGCCAGGTGGTGCAGGTAGAAACCCACCTGCTGGGGCGGCACAACTTTCACAACGTCATGACGGCTATTGCCGTAGGGCTTTACTTTAAAGTACCCGCTGAAAAAATAAAGGCAGCCATTGAAGCATATCGCCCTCAAAATAACCGCTCGCAGCTCATGACTTGGGGCAGCAACACCGTTTTTTTAGATGCCTACAACGCCAATCCGAGCAGCATGCGCGCCGCTTTGGGCGTGCTGCAGGAGGTCGAAGCGCCACACAAGATAGCTATTTTGGGCGACATGCTCGAACTGGGCGAAGCCACCGAAGCCGAACACCGCGCCCTTATCCGGTATGTAGCACGCATGGGACTAAAGCAAAGCGTATTTGTCGGGCCAATTTTCAGTCGATACCGCCCTAAAGACAGCCGTTCGCTTTTTTTTCCGGATGTAGCTTCGGCCCGCGAATGGTTGGAGGCCCAACGCTTCGAGCGCGCGTTTGTCCTCGTTAAGGCCTCTCGCGGCATTGGGCTAGAGCGCCTGTTTGCCGGCTCAGGTGAAGCGTTGCAGAGCCTGTACTAAGCGCTCGGGCAGCTGTTCGCGGCAAGCGGCCTGATAGTCTTGAAACGAACACGGCACCAGGTAGTGACGCCCATGGTTGATCGCCGAGGCCGAGGGGGCCTGAAGCCACCAGCGTCCGCTACGCACGCTTTTCCAGAAGGTGAGCGAGTAGCTCATGTTTGGGAAGTCCACTACGTACTCTTTTAGCCCGTCGGTGGAGAGGGGGAAGTCGCCTTTTCGATTGAAAAAGCCGTCCAAAAAGTACCAGATCATTTGTGCCGTGCCCTGGGCTGTCAGCGCACAGTCTTCGCGCGCGAAACCGTAAATGCCCAGCGAAGTCAGCTTGTCGCTCATGCCCGCATATCGGCAGAGTTGACAGGCCTCCTCCCAGGTGTAGCCCGCAGGCGAAGGGTGCAACACGCCCGGCGCTTCTGCCGCCTTGAGCGCAGCCAGATGAAAACACAGCAGATCGGCATCGCGCAAGATGGGTTCGGCCTCCTCTAAGGCCGCGCGCGATTTACCCAAACGAAGCACATCGAAATGGTGGCTAAACAGATACGTTATCCAATCTTCTGGCGTCTGGTGCGCCTGGCAACCGATGATGCCCAGGTGAAACAGCAGCCGATGACGCGGGCGCAACAACGAAGTATAGACACATTGCTCTGCAGAAAGGGCCTGAGCATCTCCCATACGCATCTGCTCATCTATCACGGCTAAGTTGACTGCCGATTTGGCCTCCTCATAAGCGAGAAACTGCAAACGCGCCAATTCGTCAGGTGCCGCTATTACGACAGGCAAGATGCCGGCGCTGACGAGCTCGAACAGTACCGCTCGTACCGAAGCCGCGTCGCTACGGCGTAAATTCCCTAAATCCACTACTGTTTTAGAGGCAAAAGGGTAGGTCATTCGATACAACGCCTCACGCACCGCCTGGGCTTGTGCTTCCTTAGCGCCAAGCAAAGTCACTCTGGCTTCGCTTAAGTCGGCGTTTTTAGCGTCAAAAATTCGGATTTTTCGCCCAAAGGCGTTTTCCGGCAGGGTATGTGCGTGCTCGCGAAAAGCCTTAGGGAGCGGTTTTAGCCAATGTTGGAGCATCGTTTCCGTGTATTTTTTTT
>FQKF010007042.1_pt1 | contig 20525 bp, 16 predicted proteins | sample 1504521 | NCBI WGS metagenome assembly FQKF01 (sample SAMEA4475357, study PRJEB15587) | soil metagenome | biome: Soil; feature: Field | place: India | collected 2015-03-11 | depth 0 m
CCACCAGCCGGTACAGCCACGTGGTAAACCGGCTCTCACCATTGTATTGGGGCAAGGCGCGGAAGAGCCGGATAAACGCCTCTTGGGTCAGATCAGCGGCGTCGTCGGCGTTCTTGAGCACGCTCATTGCGATGCTATAGACATAATGTTGCTGACCGATGATCAAATCGGTCAACGCCTGTTGGTCGCCTTGTTGGGCGCGCACAATCGTCTCGCGAGATGGTTCAGCCACCGGTTTGCTACTCCTGACGCCGGGAGGGCGTTATAGGCGCGCTGCCGGATCACAGCGGCGGACTGGCTGATGAATAGACGACGGCGCGGCAGAAAAGGTTGCGCGCAACAGAAAAAGGTGAGCGCCGCGTACATCGCGGCGCTCAGCTCTACGTTACGGCACTGGATCGTACCCGCCGCGGGCGAAGGGATGGCAGCGCGCGATCCGTTTGATCGTCAGCCAACCGCCGCGGAGCGCGCCGTGCTTCTTAATCGCTTCATAGCCGTAGTGCGAGCAAGTGGGGGTATAGATACAGCTCGGCGGCGTCCACGGCGAGATCGCGACCTGATAGAAGCGAATCAGTTTCAAGAGCAGCCAGCGCAACATACGCTTACTCCAGCGGATCCTTGCCGATGGCAAAGGCGCACGACGAGCAATTACCCTGCCCCATGCACGAGATCTGCTCAACCGAGAAGCGGCGGCCACCGCTTACCCATGCAGTTGCCTCTTCGAGGATGCCGCGGGCGATGTAAAACACCGGGCCCGGCTCAGGGCGCGTGATACAGTTCGAGCAGCGGGTGATGTGGTACACAAACCGTCTGCGCTCTTCCTCGACATGGCTCGACTGGTCGGAGAAGCGGTCAAACGTTTGGGCAGTGGCGTTCAGCACGATCTTGAGCTTCATGGTGATCGGCATGAGTTTCAATGCCAGATCAGCCATGCCAAGCAGCGGACCGAACTCCTTCAGACCAAGCGAGAAGGCGACACGCCCGGCGCGCAACTCAAGGCCGCGCGTTCCACGCGGCCCGTACATCGTGCCGAGCGCCACCGAATACTTCGAGATGGCTTCGAAGGGAAATTCGCGCTTGAGGTCGTTCGGCGGGTAGGCGTCGATGTACTGTTGCAGATCGGCAAGCCGGAGCAGGGCCTTCACGCCGTTCTGACCCATGACTTCCTCCAGCGACAGGAAGCAGAGTCGGCCGATCTTATTAGGATAGTACAGGCCGCGGAAGGCTTCTACTGACGTCATGGGTTCTCTGGCTCCTTCTCACAGCTACGAAGAGAACGGCTCTTTGCAGTAACGCTCATACTATAACAGAAAATAGCGATTAGCGCACAGTTTCCCAGACCAGATGCGCCAATTCGGGCAAGATGAGGCGATTCATGCCGAGCTGAACCGCGTTGGGCGAACCGGGCAGGCAGAAGATAAGCGTTCTGCCAAAGACGCCGGCGGTTGCGCGCGAGAGCATTGCTGCTGGCCCAATTTCGGCAAATGACAACATGCGAAACAATTCGCCAAAACCGGGCAATCGCTTCTCGAGCAAGGCGTCAATCGCTTCAAAGGTACTATCGCGCCGGGCAATGCCGGTGCCGCCATTGGTGATGATGACTTTGCACCCTTCAGCGGCAAAACGATGCACCATCTCGACGATTTGCGCCGGTTCATCTCGCACCACGGCATATTGTACCACATTGTGACCGGCTTGCGTCAGCGCTGTGCAGATGTAGCGACCACTCTCGTCGGTCGCTTCGGTGCGGCTGTCACTCATTGTCAGCACCGCGCAAGGGATTGAAGCCGTCTGTGTCGCTGCTGCCTGACGGTGTTCTTGATGGCCCATAGTACGGTTCCTCGCCGTTCACAAGTCTATTGTATCCTACCATAATTTGGCCGGTTGTGTCCAATAGATAGCGATTCTGGCGTCTCGGTAGTATTGAAGGCAAGAACGCCGAAACGGTCGGGCGCCGGCATTGAACAGTTTGTTGTGGCGCCACCTCTGCGGTGGTTGGCAGCCTTAATCTTCCAAAAATAGGCAAAATTTCCGCACCATTACCTTGCAAGTAACTTGTATTCACTTTGGGAATATGATATATTGATTCTAGATCTTACTTCTTGTATGCGTGCAGCCGCAACGCAGTGCATCTGCTCCTTCGTCGTTCTCCGGCGTCGCCTCAAGAACGGTGCTCTCTTTCCGTGTTTTTGTGAGGAGGTGTCAATGGCAGATACCGCAACCGCTGGAATTGGTCACGATGACGTGATGGCCGTGCTGCGCCAATGCTACGATCCATGCTGCAAAGAGCGACAGGTGAGCGTCGTGGATATGGGCCTTGTCGAGCAGATACGGATCAATGGCCCACAGGTTGATATCGATATCATCCTCACAACTGGGTGGTGCCCGTTTGCTTGGCATCTGCTGCAAATGATGGAAGAGGAGGTGAAGACGCTGCCCGGTGTCGAACAGGTGCAGGTCAATATTACGTGGGATACGCCGTGGTCGCCCGAACGGATGTCAGCCTTGGCCCGTGAGCGGCTGCGCTTGCCGCTCGAACAGTTGTTGCCGCTGCGCGAGGCGCGCAGGCAGGGCGCGCAGCAGGAGGGTGCGCCATGATTGATGATACCTTTGTCTTTGATGGCGTCTGTCACGTGTTTAATTTCGATAAATCGAACGCCTTCGGCAAGCCCGGTGAGATGTTTATCGAGCATCTCTACGCCTTCCACCAAGTGCTCAATGCCCCCGGTGAGAAGACGCTCAGCCGCGAAGAGTATATGCGCGAGTGGCACGTCGATGAGATTGGCCGGATGGTCTTCGATGAGAGCCCAACCGACATGATCATTGCCCAGCCTTTGCCGCTGACCGATCTGTTCAAAGATGGCCTCTCTGCATGGGAACGCTGCGCCGACATGGCTCGTCGCTACCCCGATCGGGCGATCTTCTGGGGATCGGTCAATCCGCTTGAGGGCAAGAAGGCCCTCGACCTGATGGAAGTTCAGGTGAAGGAGTATGGCGCGCGCGGCTTCAAGCTCTACAATGTGCGCTACGATTATGGCCAGCCGTTTCCGTGGCGTATGGACGACCCGCGGGTGGCGTTCCCGGTTTTTGAGAAGGCGCTCGAATTAGGGGTGAATATTATCGGCGTTCACAAGGGGGTGCCGCTCGGCCCGCAGCCGGTGGAGCATACCCAAGCGTGGGATATGGACGGCGCGGCGGCCAATTTCCCTGAGATCAACTTTGTCATCTTCCACGTGGGCTTGCCCTTTATCGATGAGATCTGTTGGCAGTTGGTGCGTTATCCCAACCTGTACGCTTCTATCGCCGCCACCGTCAATTTTGTTGTCCGTTCACCGCGAGTCTTTGCCGAGACGATGGCCAAACTGCTCTTCTGGTGTGGCGAAGATAAGATTATCTACGGCGGCGAGTCGCCGATCTGGCATCCGCGCGGCGCACTCAAGGCGTTCTGGGAGTTTGAGCTGCCCGAAGATATTGTGCAGGGGTATGGCTGCGGCCAGTTGACCAAAGAGGCCAAGAAGAAGATTCTTGGCCTAAATCTGGCTCGCTTGCACGGGATTGACGTCGAGGAGAAGAAGCGCAGTCTTGGCTTGGCGGCCTAGCGTAACTCTTGGCGCACAGAGCAAGAGCAGCTCTGTGCGCCTTGCCATTTATCCCTGCGTTGTTCCGTGCGCAGGTAGCCGTTCAGCTAACAGCCATTCCAATGCCAGTAGATAGCCGCGCCAGCCGAGGCCAGTGATCTGGCCGCGCGCGATTGGCGCGATCACCGAAGTGTGGCGGAAGGCTTCGCGCTGGTAGACATTTGATAAGTGAACTTCAATGATCGGCGCTGAGAGCATCGCTAACGCATCACGCAACGATAAGCCATAGTGGGTCAGCGCCCCCGGATTGATAATGATACCGAGCGCATCCCAGCCGTGCGTCTGAATGGCATCGACCAGCTCCCCTTCATGATTGGATTGAATGCAGACCACGTTGACGCCGGCCGCCGCGCCGCGGGCTAACAGCGCAGCGTCAATGTCGGCCAACGTCGTGGCGCCGTAGATCTGTGGTTCGCGCCGGCCCAGCATGTTAAGGTTGGGGCCGTGGATGACTAAGATGGTTGGTGGCATTGTCATTGCTCTTTTGGCGGCAGCGCAGCTCGCTGCCGTTACTACCGGCTCACAACCGGAATAAAGACCGTTTCGCCGTAAATGGCTGCTCGGTAGAGATAGATCATCGAGAGCCGGATACTGCTGTGTTGGCTTGGGTCGCGCCGCGAGGTGGCCGTCAAGACCATATCGTGGCGCAATGCAAACGGTTGGATCGGTGGTAAGTTGATTGTGACGCTGATCCCCACATCGCTTGCGCCGCCGTTGAGCGTAACCGTGCTTGGCGTGATCGTAACGCCAAACTTGCTGCTCAGCCCGCTGGCGGTGAGATCAAACGTGTCGGTGTCGTTGCCAAGGTTTTCCAGCACAATCCCGCTAAAGGTCATCTGGTTGGTTCCCTCCGGAATGCCGCGTAGCCGGTCGCTGCTCAGCAAGACGCCGGTGACCAATCCAACCCGCACACTGTCAAAAATGGTGCTCTTTACATTTGCATCGGTCTGCGAAGTGGCCGTAACCCGGATGCTGCTCAGGTTGAGATTGGCAGCTAGCCCGCCCGGCAGGGTCAGCAATACGGTAATTTCGCGACTCTCTCCCGGAGCGAGATTGACTTCGTTGGGGAAGACGCGCACGTCATGCCCATCGCCTTGGATGGCGGCGATGGTGTAGGTGTCGGCGCTGAAGCCATTATTGCGCACCGTGTGGGTGATGACCGTGGTCGCGTTCGGCAACGCAATCACGCTCCGCGACGGTTCGAGCAATACGTCGCGCAGTGCGCCAACTTGGACGATATTCTCGGCGCTGGCCAACACGGATGTGCCGCCGGCTGCCCGCGCTTCCACCGTGATCGGGTTACTTGTGCCGGGTGGAGTGCTGGCCGGGATAGTGACCGTCACCGTGATCACGACTGTGCTGCCCGGCGTCAAGACCGCAGTGGTGGCTGGAGTTACAGTCGGGGTTGGCCAGCTTAGATCGGCGCTGCGCGCGCTCAGATCGTAGGCAATGGTTGATGAACCGCTGTTGCGCAAGGTATGCGTGAAGACGACCGTTCCCCCCGGTACACCGTTGGCCGTCGTGCCCGCCGAGAGCGCAGCCCCATCAATGCTGTTCACGGTAACGCTATCAACCACCTCGGCGCTTACCGCCGGATTGCCTTGCGAGGTGGCGCGGATAGTGGCAGTTGCAGTTGTGCCGGCGGCGATGCTGGTCGGAACCGTGATCTGCACGGTCACAGTGATGGCAGCGTTACGTGCGAGGATAGGCGTCGTTACCGGATCGACCGTCCCCGTCCAGCCGCTCGGCAACCCGCTGAGGTTCAGGTTGAAGCGATCGGGTGCGTTGCCGGTGTTGGTCAAGGTATGCGTAAAGGTGATGGTCGCCCCCGGATTGGCGTTCGCATTGAGTGGTGTCGGCGCGAAGCTCAGATTGCGGATCGTCGTTACCGTCACCGTGGCGGGCGTACTCGCCGCGCTATCGGGCGCAGGCGGGGTTTGGCCGTCGTTGCGGGCAATCGCTCGCATTTCGACCGGCGTATTGCCGCCGTCAGCAGTGGCCGGCACTTCTACTTGCAGAGTATAGGTGCAGGTGCTGCCATTCGCCGGCACCGGTGATGGGCAGGTAGTGCTGCTGCCGGCGAGGTTCCAGCCAGCAGGCAAGGTTTGCTCGAAATCAAACGGGGCCGGCGCATTGCCGCCGTTGCGCACAGTGAACGTGATGGTGGCCGTCGCGCCGGGGTCAACCGGGTTGGGGGTTACGATGGGAGCACCCACAAAGACCGGTGTGCCGCCGCCGATGACTTGTGCCGTGCCGGTAGCGGTCTGGTTGGCCGGCGGGTTAGCGCCGCCGGTGACACCAGCTTGGACGGTAAAGTTGTAGAAGCCGACCAGCTCGCTGGCGCCAGCGGTAACGGTAAGGGTGATTGGGCGCGATTGCCCGGCGGCCAAGGTGAAGTTACTGGCTGGGGCGGCGGCAAACGTCAAGCTGGAAGCAGGTGTTGTGCCGGTTGGCGGCGTGATGATAAAGGTATCGGTAAAATTGCCGGTATTCGTGATCACATAGCTAAACTCAACCGAGCTAGCCGGTGTCAGTTGGCGGGTGGTGGGGGTAAGAGCAGTAAACGCGAAGCTGCGCACCACCGGCACGCGCACGGTATCGGTAGTTGCTGGATCGCTCTGCTCGGTAAAGAGTTGCGCCCCTTGCTGGCTGGTAGCGCGTACGCGGAACGAGAACGGGTAGTCGCCGGCGAGCAACGAGCTGCTAGAGGGTGTATTCGCGACGATAGTGAGCGTCGTTGTCACGCCGGGGGCTAGCGTCGTGCTGCCGAACGTCGCCGAAGCGATCGTCCAACCCACCGGCGGCGTGCCGCTAAAGACCGGCAAGCCGCTGCTGCCGTCAGGCCGGATTATGCTCAGATTGCCGGTGAGTTGGCCGGTGTTGGTGACGGTATGGGTAAATGTGACCGTAGTGCCGGTGCGCTCAATAATCTGGCCGGGGGAGACGACCGGTTGGGCCGGAATGATCGTCACCGCCTGCGCGACAGTAGTCAAAGTCACGCTATTCGAGACCGTCTGATCGCTGCGTGCCGTCACCGTTGTGGTGTCGATGTCGCCGGCGCTGGCGGTGAGCGGCACCGCTACACCAATAATAATCTGCACACTGCCAGACGGCGGCACTTCCACCAGCGCCGGCCCGCTCGTCCAGCCGCGATTGCTATCGAGCGTCAGACTATAGGTGCGCGTCACCGAAGCGGTATGGCTCAGCGTCAGGGTATACGTGGCTGTGCCGCCAAGGCTGACCGAACGGCTGGCGCCGCCGATGACGGTGAGCGTGGCGTTTGGTGTGGCGCAAGCATCGGTGGCGTTGACGTCAAGCGCGTTTGAGAAGGGCGAGCTATTGCCGGTGGTTGGGTTGTGGACGGTAGCGGTGATGAACCCCAGACAACCGGTAATATTGGCGCTAAAGTTCCCGCCAGCAGTGGTCGTAACACTGGTCAGGAAGATCGGCCCCTCGCGGTCGCGATCGGTGATGCTGGCGCTGGCGGTAAAGATTTCGACCACACAACCAGCGCCACAGCCAGTTGTGCCGGTGACGATAGGCGAACCGGCAGTGATCGGGTTAAAATTCGGCGCCGTCAGATTGCCGTTCGCATTATTGCCAAGTCCTATGCCGTCGCCTTCATTGTTTTGGGTCGTATTGCGCGAGATTAGCACTCCGGAAACATTGTCAGCGACGAAGATTCCATGACCGATGCCAAGCCGGCCATTGCGCGCCAGCCGATTGCCGATCAATTGGTTATTGTTGCTATTGATGGTAATGCCGTGAGTGGCGTTAAAGGCGGTAACATTATTTTGACCAGCAAAAGCAATGAGGTTGTTCTCAATCCAGTTACCATTCCCGCTGGATACTAGAATACCGTCTTTACGAGTCGTTGTGCCGCTGCCCGGTGTCTCGCTACTCGATGCGCGCACACCAATGCGGTTGCTAATAATTTGGTTGTTGTTCGCATTACTCAGATTAATGCCGAAATCCACCCCACCGATCAGATTGTCGCGCACCGTCGAATTGCTCGCGTTGCTAATGCGCACACCGCGGCTATCGGGCACGATGCTGCTAGCAAGGATACCGTTGCCGTCAGCGCGCACGCCGAGATAATTGCCCTGCACCGTGTTGCCGTTGGCGGTACAGGTTGCGCATGGTTGGATCAACACCGCGGCCCCCGAACCGGTGGCGACGAAATTGCCGGCTGCGATCACGTTACGATCGGCGAGGTTGGGGCCGCCGATCACTGAATTGCTGCCGTTTTCGATCCAGACAGCGGCGTCACCAGTGCCATAGCCCACGGTTGGTTGGCTGATGGTCGTTGTGGTGGTCTGCGTGCCCAGCGGATCGGTGCCTAGATAATTCCCGCGCACGATGGTATTGCCAGCCCGAATCCGGATAGCATTGGTACGCGACCCGGCAATCACGTTGCCCGGCCCGATGGTGGTATTGACCGTATTGCGACCGACAAAAACCCCTTCGCCGCCAGCGGTTTGGTTTACTGTGCCGTTGCCTGCCGGAAACGGATTGCCGCTCGCGTTGAGGGCAACGCCGATATAGTTGCCGGCAATAATGGTAGGGCCGGTCGCGAATTGGGTATCACTGATGATAATCCCGCCGTTGGTATTGCCGCTGATATAGTTGCGCCCGCCTACCGGATCAGTTGGGTCACCGATCACAGTATCGATTGCACCGTACGTTGCGCCGCCGGCAATCAAAATGCCAATCCGGTTGGAAATAATCGTCCCGCTCGGATTTACCCCGATCCAATTGCCGGCAATGCGGGTATGACGCGGAATGCTTGGCGCGTCGGGACTAGTTGTGTTGCTGAACAATCCGATCCCGGCGGCATTGGCGCCGGTATAACCGCCAATTAGATTGCCGCTAATCAACGTATTGCGCGCATAATTTTCAATCGAAATGCCGCCTAAATTACCGGCTGATGGCGTCGTCACTAAAGCCGCGTCGCCACTGATCGTTGTGCCGAGGTAGTTACCGAGAATCTGATTGCCATTCAGTATGGTCGTGCTCAGGTTATTGGCTATTCCTATGTCCGCTACCGCATTGCCGCTGATCACATTCCGATCAGCGGGATCGCCGGTGCCGATCCGGTTATTGCTAGCGCCATCGTCAAGTAAGACGCCGTAACCGGTGTTAGGTTCAGGCAGACCATTGAAATGACCAATCCAGTTATCGGCTATCAGATTGTTTTGCGCGTTGTTTCGCAGGTAAATTCCGGCGCCGCCGCTAGAGACGGCAATGCTGCGGCTAAAACGAATGATGACCAAGCCGCGAATGACATTGTTGTTGGATGCGATCACGAAGCCATGGGCCGGAATAACTTCATTACTAGCGTTGCGCAACTGTTCGCCGCTAATGATCACGGTATGCCCGCTGCCGCCGTCGATGGTGGTATTGCCTTCGGTGAGCGGCGGCAAGCCAGTATTCTGCACATAAATGGTTCCACTCACGCTAAAGGTAATCGTGTCAGGCACGCCATTGCTATTGGCAGCAATGATCGCCTCGCGCAAGGTGCAACCGCCGGGAGCAGTCGTACACGCGCCGTCATTGGTGTCAGCCAGTGAGTTGACGACAAACGACGCTGCCAACACCGGTTGCGCTGCCGGAATTAGGCCAACGAACAGGATGATTAGGAGCGCAATGCGCAGATGGCGGTGCATAGGGCCGCTCCTAGCGAGTCACTAGCGGTATCCAGACTGCCGGCACTGGCACGCCCGACGAATCACGCACGACGGCCACGTTTTGCACTTCGGCCCCGCTGAGCGGTTCATTCGAACCGGGGATCGAAACCCAAATCCGCAATGTTTCACGGGTGCCGGGCAAAATCAGCTCGCTGATCCGCACCCGCACGCGCAACACGATTTGGTTAATCTTGCCGTTGCCAGCAACATTGTCGAGCGTTACCGTGTTACTGGTGATCGTAACGCCGCTGGTGCCCGCCTCAAAGGCGACTAAGGTGCTGCCACGGCTGGCGGCGAAGTTAAGCTGGAAGGTGGCCCGCCCGTTGCTAGTGTTGCGCAGGGTATGCAAGAAGACTACTTCGCGTCCGGCTTGCACATCCTGCTCTTGATTGCTGCGCAGTTCAGCGGCGTAGCGCAGGCCAACGCTGGTCGTGTCGGTTATGGTGATCGTCCGCGCGCCAAATCCGCGCGGCGTAGCGGTAATGACAGTGGTTGCGCGCACCGGGTTGCCGCTGGCATCGGCAGTCTGTGCGCCAGAGGGAACTGTAATCTGCACGGCAATCTCGGCGCTGGCTCCCGGCGCCAAGGTGATGGTTGGCGTAAGCACAGTCGTGTTGTACGTGTCTAGCCCAATTAAATCAGCGGTTGTGGCGCTAATATCTACCGGCACGGTCACGTTGCCGTTGTTGGTGATCTGGTGGCGATAGATGTAGCTGTTAGACGGCAAAACGGTTGCGGCGCCGGTGGCCGGATTGGCCGTGAGTACCGGTAAGGCTTCAACCGCAGTGCGCAGGGTTTGGGTGATCGGATTAAGCACCGGCGCCGTCAGCGAGACGGTAGTGGTATCCGTAATCGGCACCTGCACAGATGGATGGCTGCCGGTGGGGAGGGTAAGGGTAACAGTCAGCAATTGGCTCGCGCCGGGTAACAGCGTGAAACGTTCGCTCGGCGCGACCGTCGCCGTCCATCCGCTCAGCGTGCCGGTTGCCGCGAAGCGGATTCGATTGATCCCCAGCGTGCCATGGTTTTCCAACCGCAGCCGGTATGTGATACTGCTGCCGGGTGCGGCGCTCTGTTCAATGGGATCAATTGGAATGAGGCGCAGATCGACTGTGGGTGTAAAGACGCGGAACACCGAGGTGTTGCCGAACCGATCAGTTGCGGTAAAGAGAAGCTGGCGGTAGGTTTGGGGTGGGGGGCTGAGTGTGGCATTAAAGACGCCAGCACTGGTTGCGCTCGCGCTGGTCAGCGTTTGCCAACCCTGCCCATCAGGCGTCGCCAGACTGGTATCATCACCATAGATATGGATCGTGCAGCCGGCGCAGGCCGATACCGGATTGAGATCTTCTTCGCGTTCGGCAGTGCTGGCAAAGACATTCCCCCTTACGGGCCCGTCTTGGAAGACTTGGAAGTTCAACGGCGGATCAATACTGTGGTTCGGGAGCATAAGGTTTTGATCCGGATCAGGTGGCGTTCCGCTGTACAATGTCGTGTTAGCCAGTTCAATTCCGCCGAGGATGTTAGCCGCCATCTGATTTTGGGTGATCGTTATCCGGCGCGCCGTATCAGTCACCAGCACGGCGTAGCCAGCATTGGCGCGCAGCCGGTTGCCGTTGATCGCCACACCGAGGCTGCTGCCGCCTACCTGTATGCCATCGCCGCCGTTCTGCTCGATCGCATTGCTATCGTTGATAGTCAGATTGCGGACGTCGGTCAGGTGTATGCCATCGCCAGCGTTAGCGCGTATCTGATTGCCGCTTAGCGTTGCAGTGGCAACATTCGTAAGGCGGATACAATCCGCCGCGTTTAGCTGTACCAGATTGCCGCTCAGGGTGGCAGTCGTCACATTCGTCAAGGCGATGCCGGCGCCGGCAGGGCGGGCCAGCGGATTGGGGCCGCCAGCCGGATCAGCCACCCAGCCAACCTGATTTTGCTGGATCGTGATCGAATGGGCATTGCTTAGCTCAATCCCAGCGGCACTGCCGTTACCGCCAATCGTATTGTTGGCAATGGCGACTTGTGAGGCGTCAGTGACGCGGATCGCAGGGCCGGCGTTGGCTGCGGCAACGCTATACGCATCGCCGGTTGCGTCTCGGCGCAACCCCAGCGTATTGGCACGGATAGTAATGCTGATGCTGTTCGTGCCGCTGATGTCAATGCCGGGGCCGCTGGCGGCGGCGATGATATTGCCGTTCGTGCTGCCGATCGTCACATTCTGGCTATCGATTACCGCAATGCCGGCGGCGGCGCTGCCTAGCGCCGCGCGGCCATCGGCGCTCAGGCCGATGATATTGCCGTCAAGGGTGGCGCTGCCAACGTTGCGCAGCCGGACATCATAGCCGGTATTGGCGGCAATTCGAGAATTGGTCATCGTCACCTGCGCCGTGCCGTTGAACTCAACGCCGCCAGCGTTGGCGAAGGTGGCAATGCTGGCAGGGAGCACCCCAACGAAAGCGTTCGTGATCGTGACACTGCTCACGCCGCCGCCAACCCAGATCCCCGGCCCGCTATTGCCGCCGATGCGCACATTCGCCGTTGCGCTGCCGATAATCGCATTGCCGGCGCTCTCACTGATCCGGATGCCGCCTTGCCCGTTCGGTCGCGCACTCGTAAGCCCGCGATTTAGGCCAATGACGGTATGACCGCTTATCGCAGTATTGGCCGGCGCCGCGCTGCCACCGCTCCGCGCCTGAATGCCATAGCCGTTGTTGCCGCTAACCACTAACGGGAAAGCGGCGCTAGCACTGCCGATCACCGTCCCTTGCGCTCCGTCTTCGATCCGGATGCCGTCGCCGCCATTGCCAACGGCAGGCTCGCTGTCGAGGTTGATCCCGATCAGGTTGCTGCTAATCGTTGTGGTATAAGTTTGAGAACCGCTAATGAAGATTCCGCTGAGACCGTTAGCGCCAATAATATTGCGTTCCGCATTAGTCGCGCCGCCGATCACGTTCAACTCAGCGCGTCCGTTTAGATCGCTAGCTGCATTGCTCAAAATTTGGATGCCATGACCGCCATTGGGCCGGGCGGCAGTAGCACTCGTGTAGAGCACACCGATCCGGTTTGCTCGCATCGTGTTCTGCGAAGCATTTTCGATGAAGATCCCGTTAGCAATATTGCCAGCAATGGTATTAGGGGCTGAGGATGCGCCGATCTGATTATTGCGCGCATTAGCGCCGATAATCATGATGCCGTTACGGTTGCGGTTGGCGTCTGGAGGTATGGTTCCATCGAGTTGCAACCCGATATAACAATTGCGGATTGTATTATTAGCGCTGCTAATGTAAATGCCGCTGCCACGGTAGCCACCCACGTCGCTGCTCGCGCCATAAATCGCTAAGCCATCGATAATCGCGCTGCCGCCGTTCAACACGAGACCAGCGTTAGCGCCATTGGCATTAATCGCTACCTGTGGCGCACTAGCCAGTACATTGGCGCTGATCGTGACATTAGCGCGGGTGATCGGCGGCAACAGTTCGCTCAAGGTGATGATGTAGGGCGCGCTCGCGACTGAACCCTCTGTCACCAGATCAAATGTGATGGTAATCGGGTTCGTGCCGGGAGTAGCATTCGCTTTAGCGATCGCTTGGCGCAGGCTGCAATTGGCATTCACCAGATCATCAGTACAATGACTGTTGATGTTTGTGGCCGGATTGTCGGCTAGGGTGTCAACGAAGAATTCGTCAACCCCTGCCTGCCCAAAGCTCAGGCGTGGCCAGATCAGAATGCTACCAAGAAAAGCAATAGTGAAAATTAGTCGCCAATATCTGCGCGCGTGCATGCGAACTCCTTGCGCCAACGAGCGGCGCGCAGTAGAAGGAGCGGATCAGCTCTCTTCAGATACGTTCTCTTCCAGTTGCTCTTGATTGTAACATGATGCGCAGACCGGCTGAAGAGCTTAACAGACAGGAATTTAGTCCTATCTTTACAGTTTGGGCAAGACGCCGATCGTGCGCAGGTATGCAATCGAAGCGGCGTATTGCTGGTCTTCGTACAAGCTGATCTGCTCTTCGCCGGCGCCGCGTTCCCATGGCGTGCGCCAATCGTCATCGCGCAGGCGCATCGTTTGGGCAAAGAGGCGCAAGACCGGCAAGACTTCGCGCACGTCGCAGGGTGGGTAGCCTCGCCACCAGTCATCGTCGAGAATGCGCACGTGGCGGGCGCTGTGGCTGACCAGCTCGATCTGGCAGGCGACGTCAGGGGCGTATTTTTCAATCTGGCCCAACAACCGGCGAATGTCGAGATCGCCTTCGCCAAGGGCGCAGCGCACCAGCCGCCAGCCTTGGGTAGTTGGGTAGGTTTCGTAATCGGCAAGGTGAACATTGCGGATCAGCGGCCCAAGCCGTTCGACTGCTGCGTAGGGCGTTTCACCCACCACCAGCGTGTTGACTGCATCAAAACAGACCCCAAGGTACGGGCTGTCAACCGCGGCGCAGATTGCGGCCAGATCGGCGCTGGTAGCGTCTTGGTGGTTCTCAACCGCCAACACCACGTTGTGTTCGGCAGCTAGATCAATGACTGCGCGCAGCCGCTCAGTCACATCGGCCAGATAGGCAGGCCAATTGTCGGTGAATGGACGGCGGTAGCCTTCGAGCACTGGGCTAATCAAGACGCGCAACACGCGCGCACCGGCCATCGCCGCTGCTGGGATGTGGCTGCGGAGCAAGTCAACATTTGCGATCTCGCTATCGGCGACCGGCGTTAAACCGCACAGATTCAGCCGCTCGCGCAGCGCATGCAGCCGTTCAGGCGCTAGGTCGGGCAACAGGCTGAGCGGAAATTCAATGCTCTGCAAACCGGCGCGCGCGGCTAGTGTCACGATATCTTCCACGTCGAGCGGATGGCTGACAGCGCGCGGGGTGCCGCGGCCGATCAGGCCGCAGCGATAACTGAAACTTAAAGCGGAAAGACCGATCAACACCGCCGAACCTCAATGCAATCTGGTAGACCTTTATCATACCACAAGTGTGGCAAGCGGGTTGCGTATCCGAATGGAAGCTCTCACCTTCATATAGGGCGAACGAGGAGTGCAGCCGTCACGCTGCCGCACTCCAGACTAGCATGGCGCTGGGATGCGGCAGCGGAATGACCGCACTCTATCCGCGCTTTATCCTGTCGCTTGCTGGGCAGTGCTCTCTGGCGCGCGCTGTTCGGCGATCGAGGCGATGGCAATCCCGCTAAGCAAGAGTACGATCCCGCCGAACTGCAACGGGGCTAGCGTTTCGCCAAAGAGGATGAAGGCGAGCAAAGTCGAGCCGATTGGTTCGCCGAGAATGGCCACCGCCACGTAGGTGGCTGATAAGCTGCTGAGTGCGTAGTTGAAGGCGGTATGGCCAAGCAGTTGCGGGCCGATGGCTAAACCAAGAATGAAGAGGTAGACATACGGCGGGAAGCCGAAGAATTGCTGGCCGGTGGCGATGGCCCACACCACTAAAACCACCGCCGCGCTAGTGTAGACTAGCCAGATGTACGTCAGTACCGACAGCCGCCGGCGCGAATCGCGCCCGATGAGCAGGTAGGCGCTGGCGGTAGCCGCGCCAATCAGCGCCAGCGTATTGCCGAGCAGCGGGTTGCTCTGGGTTGGGTTGGCGCTATCACTCACGCTGATCGCAATTGTCCCGATCAAAGTCAGCGCAATGCCGAGCAGCGTCGTCCAGTGCAACCGTTCGCGGAAAAAGAAGAGCGAGGCGATCCCGACCCAGAGCGGGTTGGTTGAGACGAGCGCGGCGCTGCTCGCTACCGAAGTATATTCGAGCGAGCTGATCCAACTGGCGAAGTGAACCGCCAAAAACGCGCCTGCTCCCATGCCAAACAGGACATCGCGCCGGCGCAGCCGGCGAATCTCGCCGCTGGCCCGGCTCAGCGCGATGGGGGTCAGGATCAGCGCCGCTAGCCCCAGCCGTCCGGCGGCAATGCTAAGCGAGGGCATGCCAGCACCCTGCGCGTAGCGGATCATGATCGACGCGGTGGAAGCGATCAAGACACCGGCGAAGAGCACGGTGTACAGCCATAAACGATTCCGGTTCATGCGGTTGCTTTCGTCCAGCGCACCAGCGGCGCGGCGACCCACGTGGGGGGCGGCGTCTGGTACAGTTGGGTGGCATCGCTCGCCACCAGATCGAGTATTTCTCCGTGGAGAGGGCCGCGCAGGAAGCGGAAGACCTGTCCGGCGTCGCGGGCATCGCTCTTGGCACGCACGCAGTGTTGGTTGTAACCCCAGTAGTCACCGGCGGCGAGCAGATGCATGCCTTCTTCGATGGTGCGGCGGGCTAATGCCAACCCGCCGGCCTCTGGGGCCAGTGCTTGGTCGGGCGGGTCGCCGTAGCCGATGCCGTGGTGGAACGGATCGGCGGTCGAGACAATCACCGCATCGCGGGCCAGTTCGACTAGCTCGTCAATGCTCGGCAACAGTTCGGGATGGCCGCCGGCCAGATATGGATACCGCTCGATTACCTGCGGCCCGCGAATCCCGCGCCGGCGGGTTTCCAGCTCCCAGAAGAAGCGGAAGCTGTAGAGGGCGTGGTCAAGCTGCCATTCATTGCCGCGGTCGAGACCCGGCCCCTGAATGCCCCAATACCGTTCGGCGGCAGGCGATCCGCCAGCGGCGACTCGGCGGCGGGCCTGTTCCATCTCGTCATTCCAAGCGTGCAAGACGCTGATCACCAGCACCCGGCTGGCCCCGCTATCGAGGCAGGCATGGACGGCGGCGGCAATCTGGTGGCCGCAATCGGCTACCCCAGCGTGCGGAAAGACAATCACGCCGCCGGTGGCCAAGGTGGGTGCGAGATCCCACTGGCGAGCGCGGTCGAGCAACTCGTAGCCGCCGCGCTCGCCGAGCGCCTCGTGTTCAGCGCGGTAGAGATCGTGAATCGCCTTGTTCAGTTCGTCGCGGCGCATCGCTCACCCAAACTGCTCGACGAAGCGTTGGTCGCCGCTGTAGAACCAGCGAATATCATCAATGCCGTACTTGAGCATCGCGACCCGTTCGGGGCCGAAACCGCCGGCAAAGCCGCTGAATTCCGCCGGATCGTAGCCGCCGTTGCGCAGTACATTCGGATGCACCATCCCGCAACCGCCGATCTCAAGCCAACCGGCGTACTTGCAAATCCGGCAGCCCTTGCCGCCGCACAAGAAGCAGGTCACATCCATCTCGGCGCTCGGTTCGGTGAAGGGGAAGAAGCTGGGGCGCAGGCGCACCTGGGTGCCCGGCCCGAACATCCGCTCGGCAAAGAAGCTCAGCGTGCCTTTGAGATCGGCCATCGTCACGTTGCGCCCGACGGCCAAAAACTCAAACTGGTGGAACATCATCTCGCTGCGCACCGTTACCTGCTCGTTGCGGTAGACTTTACCCGGAATCAGCACCCGCAGCGGATTGGGGGCATTGCGCCGCATGGCGTGGATTTGGCCGGGAGAGGTGTGGGTGCGCAAGAGCACCGATGGCGCGCCTGCCGGCATCTCGACATAAAACGTATCTTGCATATCGCGGGCTGGGTGGTCATCGGGGAAGTTGAGCAGGCTGAAGTTGAAGGCGTCGTATTCAACTTCAGGACTTTCCCAAACCTGAAAACCCATCTCGGCGAAGATCTGCTGCACTTGCCGCAAGATCTGGTTGGTGAGATGGATATAACCGACCGCAGGTTGGCGACCGGGCATGGTGACGTCGACCCGGTCAGCGGCCAACTCGGCGGCGATTGCCTGCGCTTCGAGCCGTTCTTTCGCAGCGGCGAATACCGTTTCGAGCTGTTCGCGCAGCGCATTCACCCGCTGGCCGGCCACTGGCCGTTCTTCGGCGGGCAACGCGCCGAGGCCGCGGCTCAGGCGCGAGAGACGGCCTTGCTTGCCGATAAAGCGGCTCTTCCATTCGGTGAGGGTGGCTAAGTCGGTGACTGACTCGAGGGCGCTGAGAGCTTCTTGTTCGAGCGCAGCCAATTCATCGAGCAGTGTGGTCATGCGGCACCATCTTGTTCCAGAGACGCGATCATTGTTGCTATTATACATTGTTGCGCGGCGAGGGAGCGCAGGCATCGGCGCTGCGTTGGCGCAAGGCTTCAAACAGGATAATACTGCCAGCGACGCCGGCATTGAGCGATTCGATCAGGCCGGCCATCGGAATGGTGATGGTTTGGTGAGCGAGCGCGCGGGCGGCGGCGCTGAGGCCGCGCGCTTCGTTGCCGATAATCAGCGCCGCCGGTTGGCGCCAATCGACGGCGTAGTACGGTTGGCTGCCAGCGCTATCGGCGGCATACACGGTGTAAGGGCCAAGTTCGGCGGCAATCGCTTCCCACCCCAACAGGCGAAGCGGCACGGCAAAGTGCGCTCCCATAGCGGCGCGGGCCACCTTGGGGCTAAACGGATCGGCGGTGCCGGGAGCGCACAGCACAAGGCCCGCGCCGGCTGCCGCCGCCGATCGCAGCAAGGTGCCGACATTGCCGGGGTCTTGGATCTCGTCGAGCACGAGCCGGAGACCGGGACGGGGCGACAATTCCGGCCATGCGACGGCGGCAATCACGCCTTGCGGTTGTTCGGTATCGGCGGCGGCAGCCACAACGGCGGGAGTGGCGGGGAAACAGCGGGGCAGCGTTTGCAGGCGGGCAAGCAGTGCTGTACCGGCGGCAGTGGCAGCCAGTTGCTCAGGCGCATAGAGGGCAAGGCGCAGTTCGGCTCCGGCAGCGAGGGCATCTGCCACGAGCCGCACGCCTTCGATGACGAAACTGCGCTCGCGTCGCCGATCGCGGGCCGATGCGGCCAGCGCGCGCAGCCATTTGACGTGTTGGTTGGCGGTGCTGGTAATCACCATGAGTTAACGCATCAACGTAGCGATGCCCAAATGCAAATACAGTTCATTATACGCTGAAGTGGCCGGTGAACGAGAAGGCGCTAAGCAAGCCAAGGCGCAAAGGAGCAAACGCAAAGCCGCCAAGGACGCGAAGAGACCAAAGGGTACAAACGCCAAGGCGCTAAGGACGCAAAGAGACGCAGGGGATTAAATTAAATCATCCTCTGCGTTCCCTGCGCCCTCTGCGGTAAAAAAGATCTCCCCTCTCCCGCACCAGCGTGGGAGGGGCTGGGGGTAGGGGCAAACACGAAGGCGCGAAACACGCAAAGGGGTCAAACGCAAAGCCGCTAGGGACGCGAAGCATGCCAAGTGGCAAACGCAAAGCCGCAAAGGGGGCAAAGGCGCAGAGATGCTGAACGCAAAGCCGCCAAGGATGCGAAGAGACGCAGGGAATTGGATTATCCTCTGCGTCCCCTGCGCCCTCTGCGGTAAAAAATACCTACCCTCTAATCGCTTTGACGCAATTACGCCGTCGCCTGCGCCTGCGCCACAATGCGGGCAAAGGCTTGCGGATCGCGGACAGCCAGATCAGCCAGCATCTTGCGGTCGATCACAATATTCGCCTGCTTGAGGCCATTGATGAGGCGGCTGTACGTCGTGCCGTTGAGGCGGGCAGCCGCGTTAATGCGCATAATCCACAGCCGGCGGAAATCGCGCTTGCGGCGGCGGCGGTCGCGGTACGCATCGGCGAGCGCGTGCATCACCGCTTCGTGGGCAACCTTATAGTGGCGGCTGCGCGCGCCGCGATAACCCTTCGCCTGCTCTAACAGCTTCTTGTGGCGCTTGCGCACCATTGTGCCACGCTTAACACGAGCCATGGTTGTTCTCCTTTGGCGGATCGGTCAGGGGGTGGCAGACCGAACCCTGAACTTCATCCGCACTATAGCTTGAATACTGATAACGTTACGTACCAACAAAAACCCTGCGGGCAGCGCAGGGCTGACGTTTGCGACGGGTATGAGCGACCCGCCTCTGGCGTGCTTACTCCAAACCGTAAGGCAGCGCAACTTGCAACATGCGGCGATTAGCCGGCGAGGTGGGCTGATCCTTGCCCCACTTGCGTTGCGAGCGGCTCGGCCGGTTGCGCTTATTGCCGCGCACACCGCTCTGCTGCAAAAACTTGCCAGACGCAGTTACCTTAAAGCGCTTTTTCGCGCCCTTGTGCGTCTTCATCTTCATCTTAGGCATTGAATAGCTCCTTTACCGCAACCGGATAGCAGAAGCCAGACCGGTTTCGCATCACTTAGCGCCGTCGCCGGCGTTCCCGCTCGTCATCGTCAAAATCATCTTCGTCCTCGTCATCGTAATCTTCGTCCTCGTCGATGAGGTCATCATCTTCGTCAAGCTCATCCTCATCAACAAAGTCTTCTTTTTCGTCTTCGTTGGCCGGCGTAGCAACAGGCGCTGCTGGCGCTGGGGCTGACTGGGCGTTTGCGGCAGCTTGGCGCTGAGCGGCAGCCTTCTGCGCCTGCTGGGCCGCTTTCAACACCTTCGCTGTCGGCGCCAACAACATTGAGAGGACGCGCCCCTCTATCAGCGGCTTTTGCTCGATGACGGCAATATCGCTCAATTGCTCGGCAATCTCATCGAGCATTTTGCGCCCGATTTCCGGGTGGGCCATTTCGCGACCGCGGAAGCGCAAGTTAAACTTCACCTTGTCGCCGGCCAACAAAAAGCGCCGCGCCTGATTCGCCTTGACGGCGACATCGTGTTCGTCGGTTTTCGGCATCAGCCGGATCTGCTTTAATTCTGACTGCTTCTGATTGCGGCGCGCTTCCCGCTCTTTTTTGCTCTGCTCGTAGCGGAATTTGCCGTAATCGAGCAGACGGCATACCGGCGGAACCGCATTGGGCGCGACTTCAACCAGATCGTACCCCCGCTCTTCAGCCATAGCGAGCGCCTCGCGCAAGGGGACGATGCCGACTTGGGTGCCGTTTTCATCGATCAGGCGCACTTCACGGGCGCGAATGCGATTGTTGATGCGAAACCGGTCTCTGATAGCGCGACTCCTTCGTCTTTCGAGCGGTGACGGCTGCGTGCCGGAAGCCAGTTGCCGGGATGAGCGTCACCGTTAAGGCGAACCTTATGTTATGCAGACGACAATAAAACACCGACGTGAACCACTGCTCACATCAAGCCTGCATTATACCAGTCTGGGCGGGGATCGTCAAACGAATAGCGCCTTGAAAGCGGCTTTCTTTGATCGCAAATTATCTGGCCGGATTGCGCCGCCCATTATTTCATGCTATCATGAGTGCAACAATCTTCATGCCGGGGGAGCTTGGGAGAACCGAGCTGAGAGGGCGCCTTTGGCTTTTGCCGCCGGCGCCGACCCTCTGAACCTGATCTGGGTTATGCCAGCGGAGG
>FQKF010062249.1_pt1 | contig 20367 bp, 17 predicted proteins | sample 1504521 | NCBI WGS metagenome assembly FQKF01 (sample SAMEA4475357, study PRJEB15587) | soil metagenome | biome: Soil; feature: Field | place: India | collected 2015-03-11 | depth 0 m
CTGAATGTAATTTTTGCCCGTCTGCCAGATGAATTGAATATTTTCTTTCTTCAATTCTGCATATACATTTTTAATACCTTCATTTATGGCTTTTGCCCCTAAACTCCCGCCCAGCACCAAAATGGTTTTTTCGTTTTTGTTTAATTTAAAATAAGCATATGCCTCTTCTTTTTTTTCAGACAAATTTTTTAAATCTTCTCTAACGGGATTTCCGGTAAAAATGATTTTATGAGCCGGAAAATATTTTTCCATATCCGGATATCCCGTACAAATCTTTTGGGCTCTGTATGCCAGAATTCTATTGGTAATACCGGGAAATCCGTTTTGCTCTTGCAGGATAAAAGGAATTTTTTTCCAGCCGGCCATCCACAAGAGGGGGCCACTGGCATAACCTCCGGTACCCACTGCCACATTCGGTTTGAAATCATCTAATATTTGTCCGGCCTTACGAAGGCTTTTCCATAATAGTAAAGGCAAGCGAAAATTTTTAAAAATATTTTTGCGTTGAAATCCCGAAATCGGTAATCCTATAATATCAAATCCTGCCGCCGGAACTTTTTCCATTTCCATTCTTCCTTCAGCACCCACAAAGAGGATTTGCGCATCCGGAGCCATTGACTTAATTTTCTGTGCAATGGAAATGGCCGGATAAATGTGGCCTCCCGTTCCCCCTCCGCTGAATATGATTCTGGGCTTAACCATTGATTAAATACTCTTCGCTTATTCCTTCTGATACAATTCTTTTTTTTGATGTATCCGATTATTGATACTCATGATAATGCCCATTGCCATCATGGTGAACCAAATGGATGTTCCGCCCATGCTGATTAGCGGCAGAGGCTGGCCCGTAACAGGCATTAAATTTACGGCCACCATCATATTCACCATGGCCTGCATGACAATAGACATAATTAAACCCAGGGCCACTAATGAACCATATGGTTGATCGCATGACCGGTAAATTTGTATGCCCTTATAAAACAAAATCAGATACAAAAACAAAATAAATACGCTAACCAACATTCCATATTCCTCCACCATGATGGCGAAAATAAAATCAGATGAAGCTTGAGGAAGAAAAGCGCGTTGGATGCTGTTCCCCGGCCCTTTTCCGAAAAGAATTCCGCCCGATGCTATGGCAATTTTGGCCTGTTCGGCCTGATAATTTCCGGAATCTTTTTTTCCCGTAAAATTTTCAATTCTTGACTTCCAGGTTTTTCCTCGCGGAATTAAATCGGGTGCATACCAAATCAAGGATATTAACAAAATAGCCGTAGCCAAAAGAATTATAAATAAATAGAGTAGATTTTTTATGGGAGCTCCTCCGATCCAAATGAGTAATAGAGCATTTAAAAAAATGAGGGCTGCCGTTGACAAGTTGGCAGGAAAAATAAACAAGCACATCAATGCCGGAGGTAAGATGAAGCGCAGCAGGAATTTTTTAAAATTCTTCAGATCTTCGGGGTATTTCACAAGATTCCTGCTTAAGTATAAAATCAAAATCAATTTAGCCGGATCCGAGGGCTGAAACGACAAATTCAATCCGGGGATTTCCAACCATCGACTTGCTTCGCCCACACTGATTCCGTTGAAAAGGGTAAAAGCAAGCAATGGAATGATAAAAAGGTATAAAAGGAAAGAAATTTTTCCTAAAAAAACATATTTTATTTTTTGAATTCCATAACCGATAAATAAACCGAATAATAAAATTAAAGCGTGCTTTATCAGATAGAATTCTGTATTTCCCTGATGAAATCGATAGGCAAGCGTCATGATGCTGGAATATACCAACAACATGGAAATCATACTGAAAATAATCAGCATGATCCACAAGCCACGATTTGCACCTGTCAATTTTTGAAACATAAAATGGTTTATTTTAAAGTGCCTTCACGGCTGCTTTGAATCGGAGACCTCTGTCTTCATAATTTTCGAAGAGGTCGAAGCTGGCACAGGCCGGTGATAGTAACACCACATCTCCTTTTTTGGCAAGTTTATATGCAAGTACCACGGCATCGTTCATATTTTTTGCCTCAACGATAGTATCCACTAAATCCCGAAAATGATTGATGATTTTGGTGTTGTCTTTTCCAAGGCATACCATGGCTTTTACTTTTGCTTTTACGATTTCATCTAATTCGGAATAATCGTTGCCTTTGTCCTGGCCTCCGCAAATCCATACCACCGGTTTGGTCATGGAGTCAAGCGCAAACCAGGCCGAATTCACATTGGTGGCCTTGGAGTCGTTTATGTAGTCCACACCTTCCTTGTTCATCACAAGTTCCAGGCGATGTTCCACTCCTTTAAAATCCATGAGGGCTTCACGGATTTTTTCGTTACGGATACCGGCAACTTGTCCGGCAAGAGCTGTAGCAAGAGCATTATAAACATTATGCCTGCCCTGAAGCGCGAGTTGTTCTATTGTCATAGTGAGGGTTTTTTGAGGGTTTTTATTTATGATGATTTTTTTTTGATTTTCATCGTAGTAGGCATCTGCCTTTTCGTTATAAAAAGCAAATGACAATTTTTTTGAAAGGATGGAATAATTTCCAATATGATCAACTGTTATTTTATCATCAGAATTATATATAAAAAATTGTTGTGGTTTTTGTGATTGTGTGATCTTGAATTTGGCATCAATATAATACTCCAATTTATTTTCGTACCGATTCAAATGATCGGGAGTAATATTCGTAAGGATGGCTATATCCGGAGCAAATGCATGGCAATCATCCAATTGAAAACTGCTAACTTCCAACACGTACCACTCAGGTTGTTTTTCGGCCATCAATTCACGCGCAAAACTATTACCCACATTACCGGCCATCACCGTATCGGGCTTCTCTTTCAACAAAGTGTGATATATCCAATTAGTTACCGTTGTTTTACCATTCGTACCCGTAACAGCAATAATTTTAGATTGACAATGCTTAAAACCAAATTCTATGTCTGACCAAACGGGAATATTTTTATTACGAATTTTCCGGACAATTTCCACTTCATGCGGAATACCGGGGCTTTTAATTACTATATCGGCATCCAGAATTAAATCTTCGGAATGCTTTCTTTCTTCATAAGTTACTCCAAATGCATTCAGTTCGTTTTTATATTTATCTTTAATTTCTCCGGCATCAGACAAAAACACTTCATATCCCTTCATTACAGCCAGAATGGCTGCGCCCGTTCCACTTTCCGACCCGCCTAATATGACAATTTTTTGTTTTTTCATCTCAGCTTAAGTGTTATAAAGGTTAGGGCAGCCAAAATGATGCCAACAATAAAAAACCGGACTACAATCTTTGCTTCATGAATACCCCCTTTTTGATAATGATGATGCAAGGGAGCCATACGGAACAAACGATGTTTTTGTGCATATTCAAGCCCTCTTTTCTTTTTTTGATATTTGAAATACGCTACCTGTAATATCACCGATAAATTTTCAACCAGGAATATTCCGCACAAAATAGGGATGAGCAATTCTTTCCGAATGCAAATGGCAAACACGGCAATGATACCACCAATCATCAAACTGCCCGTATCGCCCATAAATACCTGGGCAGGAAAAGTATTATACCATAAAAATCCAACACAGGCACCGATAAATGCCGCCATGAAAACTACCAATTCGCCGGTGTAGGGTATATACATAATGTTCAAATAATCGGCGAATACAAAATTTCCCGATACGTAGGCCAAAATAGCCAAAGCTACGCCGATGATAGCGCTGCTGCCGGCTGCCAATCCGTCGATACCATCAGTTATGTTTGCACCATTAGATACGGCCGTTACTATTAATATGACAATAGGTATAAACACCAACCATCCGTATTTCCAGCAATCATCGCACATCCAAGCTATAAATGAACCATAATCCAGTTCATTGTGCTTTAAAAACGGAATGGTGGTTTTCAGTGATTTTTCATCCTTAGTTGAATAGGTGGGAATTTTTATATCCGGTTTTGCGGTCAGTGTATCTTTTGATATTGCCCATGCCTCCTGATTATTGGAAATTAGCCGCTCGCGAATAACCACACTCGGATGAAAATACAATACTGCACCCACAATGATTCCAATTCCAACCTGACCAATAATTTTAAATTTTCCTTTAAGGCCTTCCTTGTTTTTTTTGAATACTTTAATGTAATCATCCAAAAAGCCCAATGTCCCCAACCATAAAGTGGTAATAATCATCAATACGATATAAACGTTATGAAGCTTTGTAAAAAGTAATACAGGAATTAAGATGGAGAACATGATGATGATTCCACCCATGGTGGGTGTTCCTGCTTTTTGATTTTGACCCTCCAGGCCCAATTCACGAATGGTTTCACCTATTTGTTTTTTTCTGATCCAACGTATGATTTTACTTCCAAAAATGGTAGAAAAAAGCAACGAAACGATTAGAGCCATGGCTGACCTGAAGGAAATGTATTTAAAAACTCCGGACCCGGGAATATCATATTGTTGGTCTAAATATGTAAACAAATAATAAAGCATTATTTATTGTCTTGTTTATCGATTTCTTTCCATTCTTTCATGTCATCAAAATGATACTTTATCCCTTTAATTTCCTGATAGGTCTCATGGCCTTTACCCGCAATCAACACTATATCGCCCGATTTTGCCAATTGTTTGGCTGTTCTAATTGCTTCCCTTCTATCGGTTATAGACAGTACATTATTTTTAAAATGAGAGGGGATGCCATCTTTCATTTGGCGGATGATCTCGTCCGGATCTTCGTCGCGCGGATTATCGGAAGTCAGAATTACTTTATCACTGTACTTACAAGCAATTTCAGCCATCAAAGGTCTTTTGGCCGAATCTCTGTTTCCTCCGCACCCCACCACCGTTATAATTTGTTCGTTTTTTGTAGCAATATCGGCAATAGTTTTCAATACGTTTTCCAGGGCATCGGGCGTGTGGGCATAATCGACAATGCCCATAATTCCGTCTTTTGTTTTGTAGTATTGGAATCTTCCCTTAACGGGTTCAGCCAAACTTAATATGGTTAAAGTCAGCTGTTCATCTAACCCCAACAATACACAGGCTGCATAAACAGCCGTTAAATTATAAGCATTAAACGTTCCGGTTAAGCGTGTATAAAATTCCTTTTGATTAATTCTTAAATGCATTCCCTCAAAATCCTTCTCTAAAATCTTACACATGAAATCGGCGCTTTGGGTTAAGGAATACGTATATTTCTTGGCAACTGTATTTTGCAGCATGTATAATCCATTTCTATCGTCTTTATTCGTAAGTGCAAACGCATTTTTTCCGATATAATCGAAAAATTTTTTCTTTGCATCGCGATAATTTTCAAATGTGCCGTGATAATCCAAATGGTCGTGCGTTAAATTGGTAAAAATGGCTCCGGTAAACTGGAGGCCTTCAATTCTTTTCTGATCTACGGCAATGGAACTTACTTCCATAAAAACATGCGTACATCCTTCAGCCAGCATCTGATGGAGCATTTCATTCAGTGAAACCGGATCGGGTGTGGTGAGGGAACTTTCCAATTCACGATTTTTAATTTTGTTTACAACGGTTGATATTAATCCGGCCTTTCCGTTATATTGTTGAAAAACAAAATGAAGTAAAGTTGCTGTGGTCGTTTTACCGTTGGTTCCTGTAACACCCACCAATTTTAATTTGGAGGATGGATGATCGTAAAACGAGGATGCACATAGTCCGGCAGCTTTTCTGGAATCGCTTACCTGAATAACAGTAACATGTTCAGGAATATTTTCCGGCCAACGCTCACAAACAACCGCCACGGCTCCTTTTTGAATGGCATCGGAAATAAACTGATGGGCATCCGTTTTGGTTCCGCGTATGGCAATAAAAAGAAAATCTTTACTAATTTTTTGCGTATTTATTGAAACACCGCTTATAGCCAGGTGCGTATCTCCTTTGACTCTGATAATCGGACATCCGTATAATATTTCACTCAATAATTTCATATACCCAAAACCAGTTGAACGGATTGATTTTTATTGATTTTCTTTCCGGGCTCAGGTTGTTGTTTTACTACCCAACCCGTACCTTTAATTCTCACATCCAAACCGGCATTTTCCAATATAAAAAGCGCTTCATTGGGGGTATAACCGGTCAAATCAGGCATGACGCTTTTTTTAAGTAAATCGGAAGGTTCAGGCAAACTTTTTATATTAATATGATTAGAGTATGACGTTAATGAGTAATGATTACCGTTTGAATCATTGAACGAAGAAGCAACTTTATCCCAGGAGTTCATCTGCTTGTAAATTTTCTCAAGTGTTAGTTTATTTTGAACAGAAGAAGGAGGAATTCCGGTTGGAGCATCTTTTTTTGTTAATAAATTAATGGGATTATGAAATTCAATATCAGTGGACCAGACCTTGGTGGCAATTTCTTTGAATACGGGTGCGGCTACCAATCCTCCATAATAGATTCCATTGCTGGGAGAGTTAATGATAACTATACACGTATAAAGCGGATTGTCTGCAGGAAAATAACCCACAAACGAGGCCTGGTAAGTAATATTTCCTTCGGATTTATAATTTCCTTTCCTGGCAATTTGAGCCGTTCCGGTCTTTCCGCCCACCTTTATGTAGGGTATTTTAATTCCCTTTCCGGTTCCGTTTTCCACCACATTTTCCATCAATTTTTTTGCTTTTTCGATGGTGGATTTGCTCACAATATGAGAGTCCAAAACAATCGGATTGAATTTTCTTATGGTTTTTCCGTTTACTAAAATTTCCGAAACGAATCTCGGCTTAACCATACACCCGTTATTGGCTACTGCATTATATAGCGTTAATAACTGTATGGGAGTTACCAAACTTTCATACCCTATGCTCATCCATGGTAAGGTAGTTCCGTACCAATCGCGACTCTTGGGAGTTTTGATTTTGGGAATTCCTTCACCCGGTAAATCTATTCCCAGTTTTTCATGAAAATGAAATTTTTTCATATAATAAATAAACCGTTCCGGATTTTGTTGAAAATACCTGGTTACTAATTTGGATGTGCCCACATTGGATGAATGTGCAAAAACTTCATTCAGAGTAAGTGTAGGTGAGTGCGGCGGATGTGCATCTTTCATCACACGGTCATAATAGGTACATTGCCCGTTACCAACAAAAACTTTTTCATCCGGCGACAGATTATATTCTTCCATTAATGCAAGCATGGAAGCCAATTTGAACGTGGAGCCCGGTTCGGAGGGATACCCGACAGCATAGTTCATAGCTTCTTCATAATACACCGTATCTTTGTTTTCCACCCTGGTCAGATTGGCAATGGCTTTAATGGCTCCCGTTTTCACTTCCATCAGAACGGCACATCCGTGTGAAGCCTGGTTTTTTTCCAAAGCATTCATCAATTCTTTTTCCGCCACATCCTGAATATTTATATCTAAAGTTGTGATGATATCACAACCATCTTTCGGATCAACTTCATTTTTATCGTTCAGCGGCCTCCATACGTCCATGGCAATTTTTTGCATAAGACGTTTTCCGTTAATTCCTCTGAGAACACTATCATAGGCCCCTTCAATACCAACCGGCTTAACACCCGGACGATTATAACCGATCGTTCGTGCAGCCAGGAGCCTGAAAGGACGTTCTCTTTTTCCATACTGCAGGATGACCAATCCGCCCTTTTTTCCTTTCCTCAATAATGGAAATGTCTTTAAAGTTTTAAGCTGTTTATGGCTTACGTGACGTTGGATTAGCACATAACGGTCTCCGTTTTTACGGGCCTCTTTAAATTCTTTTTTATATTTCCATGCAGGTTTGTTTTTAAACAGTTGCTGAAGATTTCTGCATAAAGAATCAAGCGAGTTCTTAATGTCTTTTTCAGTGATGGAGGGCGCATTAATATCCAGCCCTACTTCATAATATGGAACGGATGTGGCCAGTAAATAACCTTTTTCGTCAAAAATGTTACCCCTTATGGCTTGGATTTCAAATAATCGAATGGTATTCTTTGTTACCTTAGACCTCCAATACTCACCTTCTTTTACCTGAATTGTAAAAATCCGATAAACAATCAAACACGCAATAAATAATACCAAAACAAACAAAATATTTACACGTGTCAGATTTTTATTCATCTTTTTCCAAATTTTCAGTAGATGTTTTGATGATGTAGGGGGGAGTGGTTGAAGCCTTCAACCCCAATTTCTTTACCTCTTCCGCTAGATTACTTTGCTTTTTTAAGAACATGAGTTCACCTGTACTGAAAATAAATTCCGAACGTAATTCATTCACTTCTTTTTCCAATCTGTTGGCCTTTCTGATTTGTTTTTCCGAACGATAGCCATAAAAGATATAAATCATAAAAAGCAAGCATAAGAATATCAGGTATCTTAAAACCGGTGTATTTTTTTTATCTTCTAAAAATCCTGCTCCAAAGATGAGTGTGCTTAATTTAGATATCACATTAAGACGTGAACTTTTCTTTTTCGGAGCCTTTTTCTCCGATGGCAAAGAGTTTATTTCATGCGAAATAGGATTAGTATTTCTTATTTTATTTTTACTCATTCTTTGTTTAGTATTTTTTCTGCGCAGCGAAGTTTGGCACTTCGTGACCTCGGATTATTTTTAACTTCTTCTGCATCGGGCACAATTGGTTTATGGGTTATTTCTTTCCAGTATTTCACAGCGCTTCCTTTAATTGGATCTATGTTCATAACTCCATCCGTATTGCCTGTTCTGAAAAGATTTTTAACCAGCCGGTCTTCCAAACTGTGGTATGAAATCACTACCATTCTGCCGCCCATCTTCAGCGCATTCCCCGCATTTTCCAACATTTCCCTTAATGCCGCATATTCATCATTCACTTCCATTCGGATGGCTTGAAACAGTTTGGCAAGAAATTTTTCTTTTTTCTCTTTTCCTGCCAGATAAGAAAGTCGATCGGCCAAATCTTTACATGTTCGGAATGGCTTGTTTAATCTTTGGGAACACAAATAAGCGGCTAACTTTCGAGCATTAGGCAGTTCACCATAATCCCGAAAAATTCTGATGAGTTCTTCTTCCGCATACCTATTGACAACATACTCAGCCGTTAGGGATTGTTTTTGATTCATCCGCATATCAAGTGCTTCGTCCGAGAAATAAGAGAAACCGCGTTTATTATGATCCACCTGTGCAGAAGAAATGCCAAGGTCCGCCAAAATCCCATCCGCCTCCTGAATACCCATATAATGAAGGTATTGCGGGAAATATCTGAAATCGGCATTCACAAAAAAGAAGCGCTTATCCTTCTTCAATTTTTTCTGATTCAACGGAACATTGCGGTCGCGATCAAATGCAATAAGCTTCCCTTTTTCTGATAATCGATTCAGAATTTCCCCGGAATGCCCACCGCCACCGAAGGTCAAATCCACATAAATACCATCCGGGTTGGCAATCAGCAAGCTCGATGCAGTATGTAAAAGAACGGGTATATGGTAAGGTTTATCACCTTGTATATTTTTCTTTTCAGGACTCATCATCCGAAAAGTCAATATTTCCCATTACGTCATTGGCCAGTTTTTCTATATCCATATCGGCATTCATGAAATCCAGGTATTTGTCTTTATCCCAAATTTCAATCACATTATTGCTCCCCACCACTTTGATTTCCTGACGGATGGAAGCATGATCCGTTAAAGACTTTGGAACCAAAAGCCTCCCGGCCGAGTCAGGTTCTACAGGCGTGGCCCCGCCTGTTACTTTTCTGACAAAAACATCGTTGGCTTTAATGAGACGATTCAATTTGGACAACTTTTTATTCAAGCGTTCCCATTCCGATTTCGGATAGATAACCAAGCAGGGCTGATGCAGATTCCGCGTAACGATAAAGCCGGCCTCAAATTCCTTTCCCAATTGCTTTTTCAATTCGGAAGGAAACATAAAACGGCCTTTAGCGTCCACCTTACAGTCGTATTCACCAATAAGCCCGATCATGATGTTTCAGGAACAAAACTAATCTATTTTTGACACTTTTTACCACTTTATTACACTTTTTTACACTTTTGTTAATAATTTTTTTGTGATTAACAATTTGTTAATTAAAAAAAATTTACCAAAAACCTTCGCCAATACAATACTTAGTGAGTTTTTTTGACTTGATTCAATTACTGTCGAATTTTCGAGATTGTTAATAAATTTGGTAGTTTGTTAACCTTATATTTCTTTAAAAACACTGGATAATTGGTGATAATGATCAAATAAAAAAACCCGTCTTTACGACGGGTTTTTCTGTAAAAGAAAATAAAAAATATTTATTGTTTATTCTTTTATTTCTTTTCTTCCGCTTTGGCGGCTCCGGCTTGTCCGGCAGCAGGCGTTGCGGCAGCATTTTGTTCCTCCTGAATAACATTTCGGGTTGTTTTAACAGTAACAACAGAAATGTTTCCGGGATGCAGAATCTGAACGCCATCTATTTTAATATCCGCAACGGAAATGGATTTCCCGATTTTCAAGTTTTCAACGTTAATTTCAATTTTTTCGGGAAGGTCTTTCATTAGTCCTTTAACTTTTAACTTTCTATAATTCACAACCATAACGCCGCCCATTTTAACCCCTTCGGCCTGACCTATCGGTTTGACAGGGAGTTGAACCGTAACGGGTCTGTCATCTTTGAATTCAAGAAAATCGGCATGGATAATCTTGTCGGTAATTTTGTGAAATTGGGCATCCTGAAGAATGGTACGATACTTTTTTCCGTCAATGTCCAATTCAACAATCTGCACCAAGGGAGATTTTAAAAGTTTAGTGAACTGACGTTCATCGGCAAAGAAGTGGACTTGTTCTTTACCTCCATAAACTACGCAAGGAACTAATCCCTTGCGGCGCAAAGCATTAGCATCCGTTTTCCCTACGCTCGTGCGCACCGAGCCGCTCAAAGATACTGTTTTCATTTTTTTTGTTGTTTTTCTTGAACCTCTCCGCACGTCCGCCTCATGCAGTCGGGTTCGGTTATTCATTTAAACCGGCGGAATTATACGATAAAATTAGTACTGATGGACTCATAGTTATGCACGCTATGAATGACTTTTGCAAACAAAGGAGCCACACTCAGCACTTTGATTTTATCGGAATGTTGTTTTAACGGAATGGTATCGGTAACAATCAATTCCGTTAATTTGGAGTTATTAATATTATCATACGCCTTACCGGAAAGAACGGGATGCGTACAGACGGCCCTGACACTTTTAGCCCCCCTTTCCATCATCATTTCAGCCGCTTTGCAAAGTGTTCCTCCGGTATCTACCAAATCATCCACCAAAATTATGTTCCTGCCTTCTATTTCACCTATAGCCGTCATGTTTTCAACTTCATTATGCTTGACGCGCTGTTTGTAACATATAACCAATTCAGCATTCAGGTGTTTGGAGTAGGCATTAGCACGCTTACTTCCACCCATATCGGGAGCAGCAATAGTAAGGTTATCAAGATTAAGAGATTGGATATACGGAAGGAAAATGGTAGAAGCATAGAGATGGTCTACAGGGATATCAAAAAAACCTTGAATCTGATCGGCATGAAGATCCATGGTCATAACGCGGGTAGCTCCGGCAGCAGCAATCATGTCCGCCACAAGTTTGGCTCCTATGGCTACACGGGGTTTGTCTTTTCTGTCTTGCCGGGCATAGCCATAATAGGGTATAACAGCGACAATGTGCCTGGCCGACGCACGCTTAGCTGCATCAATCAAAAGCAAAAGTTCCATTAAATTGTCTGCCGGCGGCATAGTACTTTGCACAATGAATACCGATTGACCACGTATGCTTTCCTCATAGGAAACCTGCAGTTCGCCGTCGCTAAAGCGGTAGTGTATTAAATTTCCCAACTTTGTGCCATATTCCTTGGCAATTTTTTCCGCAAGCGCTTCCGATGCAATTCCCGAAAAAAGGCGAACCTGTGACTCCATAATGCGCGTAAAGGCCCGCAAAGATAAAATTTTTTACGATAATAAATTCTTATTACAGGGAATTATTTTCGAAAAGTTTGATTTTTTTTATCCATTGATGCGGTAATTTCATGCTTTTCTTTTTTTGGTAGTCCATAGACACCAAAACTCCGATTCCTTCAGCTACTATTTCCGTTTTGCTGCTTTTTTTTCGATATATCACATTTTCCAGCGTCAAACTTTTATTACCGATTTTGATACATCGGGTTGTACAATAAATTTTATCGTTTAAATACAATGGTAAAAGATAATTTATTTCATTCCGAACTACCACAAAGCCCTCTTTATCCCAATTATGTCTTTTACCAAAAACATCATTAAAATATTGCACCCGGGCAGTTTCCATGTACTGAAGAAAAACAGCATTATTCACATGCCCGATTTTATCAATATCGGAAAATCGGATTTGAATTTTAGTTTGGTGCGCCATGGTGGTCTTAATATTTTCGGTGAAGCAGAAAGGCTGAAAATTCTCTAAAAAAATTAAAATATTCTTCCGAAAGCTGAATTTTCAATAATGCTTCTTCGGCACGTTTCGCAAAGCCGGCTGCAGCCTCTTTACATAAAAAAGATATATTTTCAGACTCAAGCATTGATATAATGTCAAGCATTTTTTTGGACTTTTGTTCTTTATTTAAATTTTTAAAATTATTCCATTCCTTTGCCGCACTTCCCTTTAAATGTATATCGGCCAAAATGTGGGGCATGGACTTCTTTCCTATCAGTAAGTCACCTCCTTTAATTTTTCCGGACTCGTCTGGTGAAGCAAAAGTATCCAGATAATCATCCATTATCTGGAAACTTATCCCTAAACATTCGCCAAAGGCCTGAAAATGATTTAAAATTTCATCCTTTGCTCCTGATGCCATGGCCCCTAAAGATAAACTGCTCCCCAAAAGAATGGCTGTTTTTTTGCGAATCATTTCCACGTATTCTTCCGGTAAAACCTTTTCCCGATTTTCAAAATCCATATCCATTTGCTGACCCTCACATACGCCTTGGGCAGTACTAAGAAAAAAATTAATCATTTTTGATGACAAATGCGGAGGATAAAAGAGCAACTGCCGTATGGAATGAATAAGCATATTATCTCCGCACAAAATGGCCGTTGGAATATCCCATTTTTCATGAACGGTGGCCTGTCCTCTTCTTAAAGGAGCGCTATCCATGATATCGTCATGCACCAACGAGAAATTATGGAAAATCTCAACCGCCAAAGCCGCATAAACAGCGCTTTCTTTTTTTCCGCCCATGGCTTCGGCACTCAACAAAGCCATAAGCGGGCGTAATCTTTTCCCTCCTAATTTTAGAATATATTTTTCCGGTTCATAAAGATTCCGTGGGCCGGAAGGCAAACTTAAAACATAATTTTCCAATTCTTTTTCAAAAAAAGGAGTCAGCTCTTTGATTTTTTGGGTAATGGCTTGCATCAGTATTTGCGTTGTGCCGCTTCAATAAGGTATTGCCCGTAACCGCTTTTCATAAGCGGTTTGGCCAGTTCCATGAGTTGTTCTTTGGTGATATACCCCATTTTAAAGGCCACCTCCTCGATACATCCGATTTTCAATCCTTGCCTATCCTCGATAACCTGAACAAATTGCCCCGCCTGCATAAGCGATGCAAACGTTCCGGTATCCAGCCAGGCCGTTCCGCGTTCCATAACCGAAACCTTCAATTTTCCCATTTCCAGGTATTTTTTATTAACGTCGGTTATTTCATACTCCCCGCGAGCACTGGGTTTTAGTGATTTTGCTATTTCAATTACATTATTATCGTAAAAATATAAACCCGGAACGGCAAAATTACTTTTTGGTTTTTGGGGCTTTTCCTCGATGGAGAGAACATTGCCGTTTTCATCAAATTCCACAACACCATATCGCTCGGGGTCCGAAACGTGATAGGCAAACACTATCCCCCCATCCGGGTCGTTTAATTTTCGGAGCATTCGCCCCAATCCAACGCCATAAAAAATATTGTCCCCTAAAATCAAAGCCACTTTGTCTTTACCTATGAAGGACTCTCCGATTACAAATGCCTGAGCAAGCCCGTTGGGAATTTCCTGAACGGCATAAGAAAATGAACAACCCAAGCTTTTTCCGTCCCCCAAAAGTTTTTTAAAATTGGGCAGATCATGCGGCGTTGAAATAATTAGAATTTCACGGATACCGGACATCATTAAAACCGATAATGGGTAGTAAATCATGGGTTTGTCATAAACCGGCATCATTTGCTTGCTCATGGCAAGGGTCAAAGGATGTAGGCGTGTACCTGATCCTCCTGCTAAAATGATTCCTTTCATTTGGATTACGAAGATATGGCTTTTAATTTAAAATTTTAACAAATTTAAATTAGGCAAAAAAATTGAGTGAACGGCTGTTTTTATTTATTAAATGGTAAAAAAATTTAATTTATCTATACTATATTAGCACTCGTCTAATTTTATTTGTTATGAAAAATGTTGTATTCAATAGTTTCTTATTTCTTATAATGTTGCCAATTCTTTTTAGTCAAATAAATTTTGAAAAAGAATATAAAAAATTACATCTCGTTTCTTCTGACTCCTTGAAGGGTTTTGATGAAGTTTATTTTAAGAATCTTGCTTTAAAAGAAGGTTTTACCGGAAAAGAATTATATGCTTATTTACTAAGAAATTCCAGAAATTTTATCAATCAAAAATATTCAGTTCCCAAAAACACTGGTATAAGCATTCAAAATTTAAAATTAAGTTCTCCTTTTCAAACGATGGGGCCTCCATGTAATAATGAAAATTTTGAACTAGGGAACGGATCCGGTTGGACCTTAAACAATGAAAGTTGGACAACCGGTCCTTGTTCCAGCAATGCCTTTGCAACCGGCGCTTCTGAATTCTGGGTATTAGCCACCCCTATTGCAGATCCGAATTTTCCCGGCGGAATACCGGCTTCTCCTCTTGGAGGAAATTTTGTGGCCAAACTAAATGATGTAAATCCAACCGGAGGATCAACCATGATTCGTCAGACTTTTCCGGTTACCGTCAACAGCGCATTGTTTCGTTTTGCTTGGGCTGCTTGTTTCGATGGTTCAGGCCATGGATGTTGCGATAATCCGTTTTTAAAAATCCGAGTGCTGGACTGCAGTAATAACGTGCTGGCCTGTCCGCAGATTTCCATCGTTGCCTCAGGCCCATCCTGCTCTTCAGGTATGCCGGGTTTTTCTACAAATTCCAACGGATACAGTTACAAGAACTGGACCCAACAAGCCATTGATCTGACTCCCTACGTTGGCAGCTGTGTTACCATTGAGGTTTTTGTCGGAGACTGCACGGGGGGGGCTCATCACGGTTACGCGTATTTTGATGCCGAATGCTCTCCCATGTATGTTTCGGTAAACAACGTTCAATATCCCTTAACCACAAACACGGTTTTTGCCTGTGGAGTTACCAGTGCCACCATTGCTGCTCCTCCCGGTCTGGGACCCTACAATTGGAACGGGCCTCCGGGTTCCGGCATTACCAATTTAAATCAACAACAATTTACAACCTCCACTCCGGGAACTTATACATTAACAGTTAATCCTACCGGAGGATGCGGCCCGATAACCCGTACACTCAATGTTCAATTTATGCCGGTTCCGAATGCAGGATTTACAACAACTAACAATTGTCAAAATTTTACCATCACAAATACAGGCAGCGGCCCTCCAGCTGTTCAATCCTATTCATTTTTAGGAACATCTCCACCGGCAAATTTTACTACTACCTCTGCCTCAAACAATGTAAGCTTTGGTGCGGCAGGCCAATATACCATTTTACAAACGGTATCAAACGGATCCTGTTCATCCGCTTTCTCATTGATTGTTAATGCTCCTCAACCCATAAACGTAGGGTTTAATGCCAATAATGTTTGTTTTCCCATGGCTGTCAACTTCACCAATACCAGTTCTTCTTTTCCCGGAACCACTTATTTCTGGGATTTCGATAACAATGGTACTTGGGACTCTAACACGCAAAATCCTTCCTTCAATTATCCGGCTCCCGGCCAATACACCGTAAAACTTAAAGTAACTAATACCTCCGGATGTAAAGACAGTATAAATCAGGTTGTACAAGTTTATCCTAACGTTACTGCAGGTTTTACGTCAACCAATATTTGTAACAGCTTTACTTTCAATAATACGGGAAGCGCCGCTCCGGCAATCCAAAGCTACACTTTTTTGGGAGCCGGTGGCCCTCCTTCTTTCACAACGACAAATGCCAATACCTCCATGACCATTACCCCCGGAACCTACACCCTTTTACAAACCGTTGGTAACGGTTCATGCTCGGCCAATCACTCACTTCAAATTATAGTCCCCGCGCCTGTAACGGCCAGCTTTGATGTTCAAAACGTTTGCCAAAACAGTTCATTAAGCTTCACCAATTACAGCAATCCCATCGCAGGGGTTAGTTTTCAATGGGATTTCGATAATAACGGAACTTGGGATTCCAACATTACTTCCCCCAATCCGTTGCTTGCACCGGGTAATTATACCGTTAAACTAAAAATTACGGCCTCAACCGGATGCACCGACAGTATCTACAAACCCGTTTCAGTTTGGGGCAGAGCCGTTCCCGATTTCACGGCCAATCCGGTTTGCTTCGGAACCATCATGAATTTTACTAACACCACAAGCACTTCTGTTAATATGAATACCGGCAGTATCTCAACCTATCAATGGTTCATGGGGGACGGAAATCAATATAATACCGCTAATGTTTCCCACCTATACACTACTCCGACAAACTCCGTTAATAATACAACCTATACGGTTAAATTGGTTGTCAGCACTCAGAATGCTTGCACCGACTCGATATCAAAAAATGTTACGGTGTATTCAAATCCTACTCCACAGTTCATAGCCGACTCCGTTTGTCTTGGAAATCTTACCACGCTTCAGGATTTAAGTAATGGTAACGGGAATCCTCTATTTCAATTTCAATGGGATTTTGATAATGACCTAATTGCGGACGTAACCAATAACTCGCTAAGCACTCAACATCAGTTTACCATGGCGGGAAATAATCCGGTTAATTACACGGTTATCACAAATACCGGCATTAACGGACTTACCTGCAAATCCAGTACAACGCAAAATGTTTGGGTTCACCCCTCCCCTGTTGGTTCCATGACGCATACGGATTTATGCGTCTATGCTCAACCCATTCCATTTGACGCCTCCGGAAGTTCGGTGGCATTCGGCTCATTAACTTTCGATTGGTACTTCGGTGATGGGAACCAACTTCCAAACGGGGGAGCGACTCCATCCCACAGCTATTCAAGTCCCGGAACATATACCGCCTTTGTTATCGTTACTTCCGATTATGGATGTACCGTGCAGGTTTCGCAACCGGTAAATGTTTGGGATACACCCAAAGGATACTTTACGTATACCAAACATTGCCAGGGTAAGCCAACACTGCTTTCGGCTTATACTACGTCCAACAGCGCTCAGGTCAGTCAGTATCAGTGGGACTTAGACAATAATTCATCAAATATTGAATTAAATGCACAGAACGGAATTTATACTTTCAGTAATCCGGGGCTACAGCCCGTAAATCTGTATCTGACAAGCATTAACGGATGTACTAACCTGATAACGGGTAGCGTGTATGTTAATTATAATCCCAAAGCGAACTTTTTTGCGCCAAAAAGATCCGGGTGTACGGATTTGTGCATACCCATCAACGATAGTTCTTTGACTTTCGACGGTGCTTCCATTACTCAATGGATATGGGATTACGGTAACGGAATGACGTTAAATTCTTCTACTTCCGTATCCAATACTATCTGTTATCAGAACTCATCAAACACTACCAATCAGTTCTATTATATTAAGTTAACCGTAAAAACCGATAGCGGGTGTGTCGATTCTGTTTTAAAACGAAATTATATAACGGTATATCCCAAACCTCATGCCGATTTTACATGGAGAGGAGAAGACGGCGATTTGCTGAGTCCTTACATTCAATTTGAAAACCAATCCGTGGGTCATTTTTATTCCCATTGGTATTTTAATGATGGTATTAACAATTTTATTGATTCTGTGAATCAGCATCCCAAACATTATTACGACACGGATGTACCCAGAGAATATCAGGTTTGGTTAGCTGTTAGAAATTATTACGGGTGCAAAGATACCGTTTCGAAAACTGTTAAAATTGAACCGATATTCATAATTTACTTTCCCAATACCTTTACCCCGAATGGGGATAATGTAAATGATTATTTTTATGGAAAAGGCGTTGGAATTAAAGAATACAAAATGTGGATTTTCGACCGTTGGGGTGAACAATTATATTACACCAACGACATTAATGCAGGATGGGATGGCCGAAAAAGAGGTTATGATGAAATCCTAAAATCGGATGTTTATGTTTGGAAAGCCGAAGTTCAGGATTTTAGAGGAAAGTGGCACAGTTATAACGGACATGTAACATTATTAAAATAATTTTTCTTTAATATACAATATTCTTGGTTTTGTTTGCGTTTGAATTCTAAAATGAGTGCCTATGCAACAAAACTACATTATTGAAAAAAAAGAAAATAAAACACTTGCGGATACCCCTTCATTTCCTGACAAAAAAAGAGATGAAACTTCAAAGTCCGGTACTGACCCGGATATATCTGAAAAATGCATCCGCTTGATATTAAGTTTCAGTAAAAATGTTGACTTACGAAAATCTGTCTTACTGGAACAAACGATTGAATATTTAAAATCTTGATTTCTTTATCAATATCCAAGCTGATAGAGTAAATCAAAGATTTTCTTCTCCCTGAATTCATCGGCCATGATTTGAATACCGGCTTTAAATCTGTTTTCATTTAATACATCAAAGGGAACGGATATTGCCGGAATTCCAGCCAAAGGAGCCTGTACGGTAAAAATATCCTCAAGGTACATTTGAATCGGATTGGTTGCGTTTTTTCCGAATTCAAAAGCAAATCCCGGAGTTGTTGGTGTTAAAATAAAATCATATTGACTTAATATTTCCTTGGTTTTATCTCTGATGATCCGTCTTACTTTTTGCGCTCGAGCATAATACGCATCATAATATCCTGCACTCAAAACAAAAGTTCCCAACATGATTCTTCTTTTTACTTCCTTCCCAAATCCTTCCGACCTGCTTAAAACATATACCTCTTCCATGGTTTTGGCATTCGGTGAGCGATAACCGAAATGGACGCCATCATATCTGGCAAGATTAGAAGAAGCCTCAGCGGTTGTAAGAACATAATAGGCCGGAACCAAATATTCCAAATACGGATAAGATACCGGTTCAACCGTGTGGCCATTTCTTTTAAGTGTTTCAATAAATTCAATAAATGATTCTTTTATATTTAAATCTAAACCGGGAAGATCCAGGGTTTCTTTTATGTAAGAAAAAGAATAATTTAATTTTTGACTATTTATTTCCGAGTATTTTTCAACCGGAAAATCAGAGCAAGTAGCATCATATTCATCCGCTCCTGAAATTACCTCCATAACCAGGGCAGCATCCATGGCTGTTTCGGTAATGGGGCCGATTTGGTCAAAGCTGGATGCATAAGCAATGAGTCCCCAACGGGATACACGGCCATAGGTCGGCTTTAATCCTATGGTTCCCGTAAATGCAGCCGGCTGACGGATGGAGCCTCCGGTATCGGAACCTAATGCCACATGACAAAGTCCGGCAGCCACAGCAGCTGCCGATCCACCCGAAGATCCGCCCGGAACCCTGGTTTTATCCAATGGGTTTTTTACGTTGCCGTAAGCAGAATTTTCATTGCTGCTTCCCATGGCAAATTCGTCACAATTGGTTCGTCCTATGATGATGGCATCTTCATTCAAAAGTCGTTCTACACACGTGGCCGAGAATAAGGATTCAAATCCTTTTAATATTTTCGATGCAGCACTAACCCTATGCCCTTTATAACAAATATTATCTTTTATAGCTACAACAGTACCAAAAAGTTTACCGATTTTTTGAGTGTTTTTTAATTTTTCATCCAGTTCTTTTGCACGCTTTACGGCTGTTTCTTCAAAAACCTCCAGGAAACAATTCAGGTCGGAATTATTTTTTATTTTTTGGATAATGTCCGTTACGAAATGCTCATTGGTTATTTTACCCGACAGTAATAAGTCGCGGTGTTCAAGAATTTTTGAAACTCCCATCAATTTTGACTTTTATCGGCCGATGAATCCTCGTTGCCTTTACTGGCATCTTTAAATTCTTTCACGCCTTTTCCCAATCCGCGCATCAACTCCGGAATTTTTTTTCCTCCAAAAAGTAGAAGGATGATGATCAATATTATGATGATTTCCTGTGCTCCCAGTCCAAATAACAAAAAAGTATGCATAATTAAAAATTTCAACAAAGTTACTCATTTATCCTGCTTCAAACAAAAAAGCCCGAATTTCTTCGGGCTT